>JAEEGK010013740.1_pt1 | contig 18200 bp, 5 predicted proteins | sample 8958771 | NCBI WGS metagenome assembly JAEEGK01 (sample SAMN16246547, study PRJNA631951) | gut metagenome | biome: gut microbiome; feature: rumen; material: SC-attached | host: Bos | place: Iran: Karaj | collected 2018-10
AAAAAAATATAAAAAAAGAAAAAAAAGAAAATGATAAAAATAAAAATGAAGATAAAAAAGAAGATAAAAATAATAATAAAAATGAAGATAATAATAAAAAAGAAGATAATAATAATTTAAATGAAGAAAATGGAAATGATAAAAAAGACAAAATTGAAAAAGTTATTTTTTTTTCTAAAATGTTTGAAAAATATGTTGGTGATGATAAAAAAAAAAATGATTTAGAAAAAACAAAAAATTTAAAAGATATAATTTATAAAACATATGCAAAAAGTATAATAAAAAGTAATGAATTAAAAAATGAAGAAAAAGAAGAAATGAAAAGAATAATGGATTATTTAATATATTTACAAATGAAAAAAGTAGAAATGAAATTAAAATTTTTTTCTGATTTTGATAGATTAATAGAATTTCATAAAAATAAATTTAAATCAACACAAAGTCAATTAATACAAGATAGATTTAAATTAACAGAACAAAAAGCAGAAATGTCATCTGTAGTAAATCAAGTAAAAGATGTAGCAAAAGGAAATAATGAAATTAATAATATTAACACAGAGAAAATTGAAATTGATCATGATTTAAAATTATTACATCTTTAAAATAAATAATTAATTAATTATACAATTAAAAAATGATTTTTTATAAAAATCTATTATTTTTTTAATAACTCATAAAAGAAAAAAATAAATTTTAAAAAATAATAAAAAAAACAATGTTTAAAGTAAAATCAAATTCATTAGATATTGGTAATCAAACTTTTAATAATACAGTATCAACAATTCCAACAAATAAATTAATGAAAACGACAACAACAAAACTTCCATTTAATACAAATCAATATTCATCAATTAGAAATTTTGAATCAACTCAATCAAGATTAAGTTCAAAACCTCCTATTTATTATTATAGAAAAGTTACTGATCCTTATCAATATGATATTCAAAAAGTTGATTTAAAATATTCAAATAAAATTTCTGACCAACAAAATTTTACTGATAGAGTTAAAAAAATTATTGATAAAGAATCTAATGGTACTATTACTTTAGATGATATTATGAGTCAAACTACAAGAAGTAATGATTATTTTCTTCCTTATGGTTATATTTATTATGATTATTTAAAAAAAAATCCTCAAATTTTAGGTGGGAATGATTTAACTTTAAATAAAAGGAATTTGAAAAATTTTAGAAACAAAAATTTGAATTTTGTTAAAAATTTAACTGAAGATAGATTTTATAATCATATTAATGAAAGAGAAAATCAATTTTCTGATTTTAGATATAATAATGAAATTAAAACTCATAATGATATTTCAAATAATAATTTTAATAATAATAATAATAAAGAAGAAAATAAAGAAAATTTAGAAAAAGAAGAAAATAAAGAAGAAAATAAAGAAGAAAATGAGAAAGAAAATGAAGAAAATAATGACGAAAATAATAAAATAAAAACAGAAAATAATATAGAATTAAATCCTCAAAATAATATAGATGAAAATAAAATAGAAACAGAAATAAAAAAAGAACAAAATATAAATAAATCACAAGAAACTAATAATAATCCTCCAGAAAAAAGTCAAGAAAATCAGAAAGAAAAACCAGAAATTTCAACTCAAAAAAATGAAGAAATAGAAAATAATGAAAATTCAAATATAAAAATTTTATATCCAAAATTAACACAAAAAGAAGAAATACAATATAAATATACACAAAGTGATATATTTAATTTAAAAAAGGATAATTTATTCAAAAATAAATCAGGAGAAAAATATTTATTTAGACCAAATACACAATTAGATAAAAAAAAAATACATATTAATTATTTAAGTAACTCAAGTTGGATTCCAAATATTCCAAAAAGAACAAATTATTGTGGTCATACATCAGTTGGTTATAATATTATTTCTCCAGGGAAAAAATCTTTATTTAAAACAAAAGAAGAAATTGATAGAAATTCTGGTATTAAATTATATAATAGAATTAAGGCTTTTTCTAATTTTATTGATCAAAATTGGCAAAGTTCTTCTCGTTTGACTGAACAATTTTCAAATAGTATTAAAGATAAAAAACCTTTTAATAAAAAAAATAATGTAGCTAGTTATTATTTAGATATGCATCATACTTATAAAGAATCTATTCCACATCCTTTTAGTTAAATAATAATTTGTTTTTTTGATTATATTCAATCAAAAATTATTATTTATTTATTTGGAATTATAGATTCCTTAAAATAACTAAATTAAAAAATGTATATATTGAAATAAAATATCTTTTTTTATGATTAAGTATTTAATTTTAAAAAAGAAAAAAATAAATAAAAATTAAAAATAAAAATAATAAAAGATAATTTTTAAAAATTAAAATAATTAATCTAAAATATGTTAAATAACTCAGAAAAAAACCAAAATTCAAATATGTCAAAATTATACACTCACATACCATTTGATATAGAAGTAGAAGGAATATCCCCAGATTTAATGTTAGAAAAATATAAAAATATGGCACCAGAATTAATTTGTTTAATATGTTTAAATATAGTATATGACCCAGTAATGTGTTTAACATGTGGAACAATATTTTGTAAAAATTGTATTAAAAAGTTAATGCAAACTTCAAATAATTGTCCAAATAAATGTGTATTACAAACTAAATCAATTGATAGAATTTTACATAATTTATTAGATAAATTTGAATTTAATTGTTTTTATAAAATTAATGGTTGTAATAAAATATTATTATACAGTGATTTTGTTAAACATTGTAAAGAATGTGAATATTCTTTATATAAATGTAATTCACCTAATTGTAATTATACTTCTATTAAAAAAGAAATTATATTACATGTTGAGAAATGTCCATTTAGAATTGAAAAATGTTTAATTTGTAATAAAGACGTTAAATATTTAGATTATGAATCACATTATAATAAATGTATAAATAAAAAAATAAAATGTAATTTATGTAATAAAGAATTATTATTTAAAGAATTAGAATCTCATATGCAAGTTTGTGATATGTTTTTAATTGAATGTGATAAATGTCATATGAAATATAATAGGAAAGATTATAATGAAAAACATATTATTAAAGATGATGTGAGTAAAGAATGTTTAATTAATCAAGTTGAATATTGGAAAGATAAATATTATAAATTACAAGAAAATTTTATTTATGAACAATTAGAAGAAAAAATAATAAATGGTGATAATATAGTAATTAATTCATATTCTTTTGAAAAAATAAAAAAAAAAGATGATTTAGGTGGTATAATTTATACTTTATTAGACTTAAATTCATATGAAGAAAACTTAATAGCAATAGGAAATTATCAAGTTATAGAATTTTACATAGTACCAAATTTAACAAAAAAATTTAGTTTACAAGGACATAAAAATTATATTTGGGATTTATTATATATAGATAAAGTAAATAAAGATTATATAATTAGTTCATCACAAGATAAAACAATTAAATTATGGAATATGTTAACACAAAATTGTATAAAAACATTTTTAGGACATGAAAATTGGGTAACTTCAATTACATTATCATATAATTCAATAACAAATAATTATAATTTAATAAGTAATTCATATGATCATAAAATATTTATTTGGGATTTAAATAATGAAAAATATATTGATTCAATTGAAAATGTTTATGGTAAAATAGTTTCAGTAGTAAATAATTTTAATCCTTCATTTATAATATATGGAAATAATAATAATGAAGTATGTTTATATGATACAAATAAAAAAAGTGTAAAATTTAAAATGAAAGGACATACACAATTATTAAGTTCTTTTTGTGATTTAGGAAATTTAAATAAAAATTTAATTGCAACTGGAAGTGATGATTTTAATATTAAAATATGGAATTTATCAAATCAAAAATGTATAAGTACTTTTAAAGGACATAAAGGAAGTATTATTTGTTTAGAATATTTTATTTTTAAAAATACTAAATTATTAATTAGTGGAAGTGATGATAAAAGTTTAAGAATTTGGAATCTTACTCCTAATTCTTATCAATGTTTAATGATTTATAAATGTGAAAGTTGGGTTAAAAGTTGTATTTTTGTTAATAATGATAAAATTCTTTATCATGGTGAAACTGGGGCAATTGAATTGGTTAGAATTAAAAAAGTATGATTGATTGTATAAAAATAATTGTTAATTGTTTACTTTTTTTTTTGAGATAATGCTTATTTATTTTGAAATATTATTTGTATTATTATGAAATTTATTATTTTTATTTGTTTTAATTTTTTTAAAAAAGTTAATTTAATTTATAGATTAAAAATAAATTCAAAAAAAAAAATGAAAGTTTATTCTAATATGAATAGAAGTTTTAATAATAAAATAGATAAGAAGAAAAAAAAAAGTTTTAAAATTTCTCATAAAATATCTTTTGATAATGAAACAAATATTGTAAGTTATAAAATTAAAGAACAAAATAAAATGAAAAATTCTTTAAATCTTTCAAAAGATCAAAGTTACAGTAATACATTGAATAATTCTTTTAATATTTGTTCAAATAATTCAATTAGTAGAAATTCATATGGTGCTATGAATAAAGAAAATAATAAAATTAATAAAAAGACTGATTATAAAAACTTAATTTTTCATTATGCCAAAAAATCTTTAGAAGATGAAGAAAAAAAAGGAAATGAAATCATAAAAAAAGAAAAAGAAAAATTAACTTTATTAAAAAATACATTAGATTTAAGTAAAAAGAAAAATTTAGAAAAAAAAACATTTTCAGGGATTAAAATAATAACATATTTTAATGATAATGAAATTGAAGATTGTAATATTCCATTTTATCAAATTGGAAAAATGAAATTGAAAGATTGGTTAAAGAAATATAATATGTTATTATCAGCATTAGTTTTATTCAATTTACCAGATTCATATAAATTACAAATAATTAATAATGTTGATTATGAAGATTTAAAATTAAATCCAATTAAATTTGATAATTGTGAAAACAATAATAATAATATAAATAATACTTATAATAATAATATAAATGATAATTCCAAAGATAAAAGTTTTAATAATGATAGTAAAATAAAAAATAAAACTTTTTATATTTCTCCTCAAAAAATAAAAAAAAATAATCATTTAGTAAGTCCTGATGTTAAAGATTATATGAAGGCGTATAAAACATTTAGAGAAAAAGATACTAAAAAAACACAAAAAATTATTAAAATTCCACACAAATTAATTTTAAAAAAAGATGAAAAAAAAATTAATAATAATTTTAAAGGATTTGTTAATAAAATTGAATTTGAAAGAAAACCGTTTATTTATAGAAGTTTTATTGAATTTAAAAATGATAAAGATGCTAAGATAAAATATATAACTGAAAAAATAAAAAAGGAAAAAGAGAAAAATTTACAGGACAAAATTATAAAAGTTACAGAAAATTTAGAAACTAATCATTTACAAACAATTAGAGAAATGGTGAAAGAATGTTCTGAAAAAAATATTAAAAAGAATGTTCATAATGGAGAAAAAAAAAATGAAAATCAATTTGATAAAAAAGAAGAAAAAACAATAGAAAATAAAAAAGACATCAAAAGAGAAGAGAAAAGGAATGATTTAAAAAATATAAAAAGTGAAGTTAAAAAAGATGAAATAAAAGAAACAAAAAAATATGAAAATAAAGATTATAAAAAAGATATAAAGAAGGAAGAACAAAAAGATATTAAAAAAGATGTAAAAAAAGAAGATATTAAAGAAACAAAAAAAAATGCAACAAAAGATATTAAAATTGAAATAAAAAAAGAAGATAAAACAGAAATAAAAAATGAATTAATTAAAAAAGATGATTTAAAAATTAACAAAAAAGATGAAATTAAAGAAGAAAAAAAAGAAGAAAAGAAAGAAGTTAAAAAAGAAATAATTCAAGTAGAAAAAAAACAAGAAATAAAAAATGAAGATATAAAAGATAGTACAAAAATAATAATTAATGAGGATAAAAAAGAAGAAAAAATATTAATAAAAAACCAACAAAATAAAACAATAATAAATAACATAGAAGAAAATATTCAATTAATTGATATAAAACAAGAGAATAAAAAAGAAAGTAAAACTGAAAATAATGAAGAAATTATAAATATTGAAAATGGAATTAATTTTAAATCTTTTATAAAAAATAATATAAATAATACAAATTGTTTATTATCTTTTTATAAATTTATTCCAGAAAATAAAAACAATAATAATATAGATAGTAAAATTTTAGCAAATTTATATATAAAATACAATTCTAAAGAATTTTATACAGATATTATCTTAAATAATGAAGAAATTCAAAAACCAAATAAAATAATTCAAAAAAAAAAAACCAATCAATTAAATAAAAATGAAAAAAAAATATTTGAAAATTCTATTTTTATAAATGATACAATAATAGAAAATAATATAGAAGATTTTAAACCAGTAATAAAAAAGAGAAAACCAAAACCAACATTTAAAACATTTAATGAAAAAATGACATTATCACTAAAAATGGAACAAGAAAAAGAAGAATCTGAAAAAAAATTAATTGATAAAGCACGTAATCTTCGTCAAATGTTAAAAAATAAAAATTCAAATAAAAATAAATCGAAATGATTAATATTATGTATTATAAAAATTATAATAATTATATATAATTATATAAATATTTAATTCGAGTTTTATTTTTCAAATTTATTCATTAAAAAAACACAATTTAAATATTTTAAAATTTTATTTTAATAATTTAAAAAATAATTCTAATAACAATAAATAAAAATAGGATAATCATATAACAAAAAAAAACGCAGCATAAAAAACAAAACAAAAAAAAAATAAAAAAAAAAATAAAAAAAAAGGACTTAAAAAACAAAATAAAAAAAACAAAATTTTATTCTTCTTTCTTAACTTTCAAATTTTCTTTCCTATCTTTAAACTGTTGTAAACTTGATTTAGTTAGCAATTTTAAATAATCAGGAGATCTCATTAATTCAATTAAAACATAATATAAATGTTCTTCTTTTTCTAAATCAAAACTAAATCTAGCAGTTTTAATTCCTTCACATAAATTAACTAATTGTTCAGATTCAGGCATTTCAGTTAAAATAATTTTTTCAGGTTGTCCTTGTAAAAAACTTCTAACATAACTTCCAGCAATTAAAACAAAAGAAAGATAAAAAGTTAAAACTGAATAAGAACTTGTAACATTTGAAACTTGATCACTAAAAGTATGAAATTCAATTCCAATATGATTATTATTATAACTTTCATTTTTTTTAATTTGAAAATAACTTTCAGTATAACTTTTTAAAGTTAAATTTTCATTTTTTACAATTTTACAATTATGAAAAGATAATTTTACATTAATTAATTTACTATTTTTTCCTAAATCAATTAATTTTGGATGAGTACTTGAAGATAATCTCATAGGAGCATAATAAAAATTTTTTAAATCAATTTCAGTATCTTTGCATTCATTTATTGCATTATATAATTTATTTATAACATTTAAATTTGTTTCATTTTTATTTTTATCATAAATAGTATAATCAATATGTTTTATACTATCTTTACTTTCAGCTGGTTTTGGTCTTTGAAAACTATATTCATAATATAATTCAATTTTATCTGAATTTGATATATTTAAATGATATAAATTTTGTTTTATTTTTTCTATATGTGGAATTGCAATATCCCAAACATGATCACTTGTATCACTCATATAAATAATTTGTATTTGATTATGAGGAAAATTTTTCATATATGATAAACTATAATTAAATATATTCCATTGTGGTTTTTCTTTATCTTTTTCATCAAACATTCCCTCAATTCCTTCAACATGAGAATTTTCAAATAAAGTATAATTACTATATATATTATCTTTAATAAATGATATTTTTAATGAAGTTTTACCACCATTTACATTATTTATTTCATTTATTGGATTTAAATTACTAAAAATTAAAAGTGGTAATATTAATAATAAAATTAATGATATCCAAATTGTTGCTCCTAATGTTATTTTTTGTAATGTATTTATTTTTAAACCAACTGGTTTTGTTTTGAAATTTTTCATATTACACATTGTTAAATATATTGTATCATATACACTTTCAAATTTTGCCCATTGGAAAAAATCTAATGATGTTGTTGTAAAAGTCCAATCAATTGCTAATTTAATTTCATATAAAAATGGAGTATTTTTATATCCATTATATATACCTGAATTAATTGAAGTATCTCCTGATTTTAATATTGATTTTTTTTTCATATCTAATAATCCTTTTTGAATTTGAAGTGATGAAAATGAAAGATAAAATATGTATAATATATAGAAAAAAATTATATATTTATTATCTAAGAAATTATTACAATTTTCATTTTGATCATTTTTTTTTGAACAATAATATGTTCCTACAATGTTATAATTTCCTTTAAATGGTAAAAAGAAAAATATTAATATATGTGAAAATATTGTTATTAATATATGATGAATGTATTTACCAAATAAAGGATAATTAAATTCTTCATGTTGAATAAATACAATTTTATATTTATTATTTAATGTTTCTATATAATTTAATGGAATTTTAAAATTATTTTGTAATTCTGTTTGTTCAATGTATTTATTAATAATATCTTTTTTTATTTTATCATATTCATTTTGAGAAATTGGTTTACAATTTTCTTTATTGTAAATAGCATATTTATATTTTAAATTATTTCTATTTTGTCTAATATAAATTATTCTATCCCATATTAAAAATAAAACATGTATAACAAGAAAAATTACCATAATTCCAGAAAATTGATTTTGATTTGCAGTTACTGCACCAAAAGTTTTATCTTGTTCCATACTTGTATAAAATACTATTATATATAATAATATAATCATAAATATTGATGTATAGAAAACATAATAATCTTCTCCTGGTTTTTCATTTCTAATTAATGGGAATAAATTTTTGAAAAATTCATTATTTGAAAAATAAGATATTTTATTGTTATTATCTTCATTTTTTTTACTTTTATTATTGTCACTTTTTTTACTTTTATTTTCTTCATTTTTATTTATTTCATTTTTACTATGTTTTTTACTTTCATTTTCAATTTCTTCTTCTTCTATTTCTTCAATTAATTTTTCATTTTGATAATTTTGAACATCATTAAAAAGACCTTTTGAAGATTTTAAATTAAAATTATAATTTTTTCTATAAATAAACTTACTATTAAATTTGATAATATCTTCATCATTTTTTAAAACTTTATCTTTAGTTAATAAAATTCTTTCATTTGCTTCATAAATATTTTCAATATCTTGTTCTCTTTCTTTCCATAAACCTTGATTAATTAATATATAAATTTGTATACTAATACAAATAATAACTAATGCATCACAAATTATATAATTAAAAAAATCTTTTGAAAAAGTAGATTCAAAAGTTATAATGCCAATTTTATAATATTCTAAATTATCTTTTATTGCTATTGGTATTATTAATTGAATAATTGAAAGTTGAGATATAAATTTAATAATAATTATAATAATTGAAGTTGATAAACAAAAATTCCAAAAATATTTTTTTGGTCTTAAATTTTGAGGAAATGCATAGCAAAAAACTGAAATTGGATATATTAAAGTTAAAAATGAACCTGATATCATATGATTAATTATCATCATTAAATAAGTTATATAATGAAAATTAATTGAAAAATAATGAATTAAACTTTTTAATATTGCTATTATTAAAGTTGTTTTTTTTAAATATTTTTGAAAAATTTCTCCTTCTCTTAAATCATCAATTTTTTTAAATTTATCTAAAGTAAAATCAATTTTTATTTTTTTTTTATTTTTATTTTCTTTATTTTTTTTATTAAAATCAACATCATCATCATTATATTTACTAATAATATTATCTAAATTTACTTCTTTTTCCTCTTCAATATTTTCATCATTTTCAATTTCATCTTTTCTTTTTCTTTCTCCATTTAAAATCATTTTAACAATTTTAATTTCTTTCTTTTTATAACAACTCATATCAATACAATTTAATTCTTTGTCAATTAATTCTTCAAGATATAATTTAGTAAAAGTTTTTCCTTGAATCATATCTCTTTCATAATAAATTTTTCTATCTTTTTCAATTATATTATAACTTGAAGAATATTTATGTAAAAATAAAAGAATTCTAACTAAAAAACCACTTAAAATATAATTTTTAATTTCTTCTCTTACAATATTTTCTTCTAATAAATTACTTCCTCCAGTCATAACACTAATATTATCACTTTGATCATTTTTTTTTATATCTAATAAATTAATTGGTTTTTCTTCATTTATATGAATTAATTTTTGATTCCAATCTTCTAAAGTTTTTTCTATTGAATTCATTGCTTTATCCATTGTTATTCTTCTTTCAATATTTTCATTCATTTTTTTAACTCTTTTATTATTAAATATAAATACATTCATCATTTGAGTTCTTTTTATTCTGTCATTTTTTGTTATTAAATAAGTTAAATAAAATTCTTGAAAATCTTGAGATGAAAACATTAAAACTTGTAAATTTATTAAAAATAATGTTATTATTTTTGAAACAATTAATAATAGTTGATTTTTATTTAGTGATATTTTATTTGTTTCATACTTTAATATTTCACTTATTCCTATTATTTTTTCTATTTGATTAATTATTGTTATATCTCTTAATTTTATAAATATTGGATTTTGGAGAAATAATTGTAAAAATATATCAATGAGGATTATTATTCTTATATTTTTTCTTATTTGTTTTGGATATGAAAAAAAAGTTCCTAATATTAAATTTGATGATTGCATTAAGAAAAATAATGAAAAAATAAAATATGTTGCTGATATTAATCCATTTACCATCATTGAAATTAAAATTATTATTACAATTGTGAAATTATGAAATGATAAATAAATAAATGTTCTTATTTTTTTAAAATAATTAATATTATTTTCTTCATCTTTTATTTTTGATTTTGTATTTTTGAATATGTTTTTTAATGGACTTTTATTTTCTTTTATTTCATTATCAATTTTTAAAAATGTATTAATTTCTTCATTATCATTTTCAGGCATTTCTTTAAATTCATTTTCCTTTTTTTCTTCTTTTTTTATTTCTTCTTTTTTTTCTTCTTCTTTAATAATATTATTATTACTTTTATTATCTAATATATTATTTTTATTATTATCAATAATATCATTATTTTTATTATTAAATTCAAAATCTTCATCCTCTTTGTTATCATTTTCTGATATAAAAAATCTTTTTTTAAAACTTTCAAAATCTTTTCCAATTTTAATATCAAAAGTTTTCTCCATACAATTTTGATATTCTGAAAAATCATTATTATCCATTCCTTTAATACAATCAACAATTTTTTTTTTTTTTGACAAATAATAATAATTAATCTTATCAATACCATCACTTCTTTGTCCAATATTAATAACATTTTGATAAATACTAAAAGAAAATAAATCTAAATACATATATATAAAAACTACTACAATAAATTCAAACCAAATAGAATTTATTTGATTTTTATCAACACCAATACCAAAAAAAAATCCCCAAAAATAATAATTTTCTAATTTAAAATATTCAAAAATTTTTTTAAACCAAGGACAATATAAAACTTTTTCTATTAATGATATCATTTCTTCATCATATTGAGGATCAGTTTTTTCTGTCATGTTTGTAACAAAAAATATACTTTGAATAATAATTGAACATACTAAAAAATTCATTAAAATAAAATATTGATACATTGTTTTCTTTTTAAATACAAAAATTATTGAAATTATCATATAAATATATGAAAATATGTTTGATTTTGATAATGATGTACATAATAATAATAAAATTATTAATTCTTCAAAAATATTTTTTAATCCTTTTATTATTACATAAGAATTATTTGTTGATTTTAATTTTAATTTACTCTGAGCTGCTCTACTAAAAATTTTTTTAAATTTTTCTTTTATTATTTCAAATCCTTTTTCTTTATCATTCATTTCTTTTTTATCTCTTAATGCAATAGATGAATTTATTGATTTTTGATCTGAAAAAAAAGACTCTTCTTCATCATATTCATCATCTAATTTATCTTTTTGATTTTTAATTTCTGTATTTATTTGGCTTAGAATATTTTTATTTTTTAATTTCATTTCATGATAAATTTCTCTATTTTCTCTTTTTAAATTTTTAATTATTTTCTTTATTTCAAGTGATTTATCAATAGAATAATTTTGTAATCTTTGAATATAAACATCAAATGAAATTAAAACTGAAAGAAATAAATGAAATTTAATTGTATTTAAAATACTTGAATTACTTATATTAATATAAAAACCAATTAAATATGAAATTGAACTTATAAATTCTTCTGTTTCTTTTGGTATTAATTCTCTTTTATTTTTATCACAATTATTTCCTTCACAATCACAATTATGTTGAATCATATAAAATGTTCCATATGAATAAAGTAATAAAATATATAATTCACTAAATAATAATAATATTTTTAATATTAAGGAACGATAATATTTATTTGATTGTATGTGACTTGGTAATTCTATTTGAGAATATCTTATTAATTTAGATAAAAAAAATGATTTTTTTGAAATAAAAGAATTTAAATTTTTGATGTTTTTTCTAAATAAACAAAGAAATGATATTCCAAATATACTTATATAAATAGTTATTGCAAATGAAATATCATAATTTGTTAATATCAAACATACTGTTAAAAATAAAAATAGAAAATAAAATTTTGTTGTAAAAATAATTGTTTGGAGTATATAATATTTAATTTGATTTTGCAATATTTCTTTTTTAACAATTTCTATATTTCTTTGTTCTTTTTCAATTTTCATATTTTGTTCTTCTTCATTTTTAATTAATTGTTTCTTGTCTTCTTCTTCATCTATTAATTTAAAATTTTCAATTACTTTATTTTTCTTTTTTAAATTATTATTTTGTTCATTAGAAATAGCAATTCTATTTGTTTCTCTTAAAAAAAGAATTGAAAGGAAATTTAATCCAAAATGAGGTAAAAATTTTAAAGGCAAATTATCAGTATAATAAACTAATCCAATAGAAATAAAATTTTTATAAATAAAATTAGGAAGTAATGTTTTATATATATTTTCAAAGAAATCTTTACATATTTCAAGTTGTGAAAATTGATAAAAATAAACAATTAAAGTATTAATTGCACAATATAACAAAAATATCCAATTCGCAAGTTTATTTAAATTCTTTTTCTCTTGTATTGATGTTAAAAAATCATATAATATAAATAAATATATTAAAAGTTTTACAAGAAATAAAAGATTAATTTCAAAAGCACATAATAAAATAAAGCAAAGAACAATAATAATCCATATATATAATTCTAAAATTATATCTCTAAGAATATAAAAAATTTTTTTAAATATTGAATCTGATTTTTGATTTTCTTCTTGATTATTATCAACTATATGATAATTTAACTTTTCATTTTCTTTTTCTTCTTGTTTTGATAAATTTTGATAAGCTTTTGAATTAATAAATTGATATTGAATATATAAACAATAAATAGCTAAAAATAAAAGAATTTCAATTGAAGTTTTTTCTATATTATGACTATACGCAAGAAATAATCTAATTAATTCTTTTCTAAAATCAAAAAATACTTTTAATAAATCTAAAATATATTCTGAAATAAAAACAAGTTCTACTAATATCAATATAAATAAACAAGTTTTTTCAAATTTTTTTGGAGCTAATAATTGAAAGTTAAATAATATAACTAATAAAACATGAGAAAAATTAACAAATTGATTTGCTACAAAATACATTGAAACAAGAGTTAATTTATCAATATTTGCTAAAATAAATTTTAATAAAATATTCTTCATTGAAATAGAATTATTTTCATTTTTATTTTCAATTAAAATATCTTTCATATTATTATTTATATTTTTATTTTCATATCTTTTTATTATTTTTTTTTCTTCAATATGCCTTACAAGTGAATAAGTAAATAAATAAGTAAGTAATAAAACCAAAAATAAACAAGAATATTCAATTCTTTGGTCATATTCAAATTTAATAAAACCATAATGTTCTTTCTTTATTTTTTCATTTAAATTAGAAGGAACAATATAAACATTTGGAATATTTGTATAATGCATTAAAGTAATAGTATAATAAAGAGAAGGAAAAGCAATATATTTTGTAATTAATAAATTTTTTGATGTTTTTACATTAATAAATGTAATACATAACCAAATTAATAAGAAAAAAGATGGATAATTTCTATAAAAATATATCCAAGCTATTATTCCAAATCTTGTAAAGTGAAGTACAAAACTTGGACTAGATAAATAATTTTTTATATATTGAATAATTTTTTTTATTGTTGATTCTTCTATTGATTTTGAATTATTACTTTTATTTTCATCAATTATTATTTTTTTTATTTTTTCTTTTTCTATTTTTGTGTTTATTAATTTTTGTGTTGTTATTAATAAAACTATGCATATATTTGATAAAATATATCCTGTCCATAATAACATATTTTCTACTTTAAATTCTAAATTTAAATTTTCAATTCCTAATTTTTGAATTAAAGATAATAAATCTTTATTTTTCTCTGGATAATATTTATGAATGTTAAAATATACTAAAGCTAGATTACTTGATATCATTATAATTAAAGAAAATATTGAAATAAAGTAAAATAATTGTTTATTTTTAGAATTTTCAAAATTAAAACACCATAATAAAATAGGAATATTTATTAAAATAATATAAATATAAGTTAAAAATGAAATATTAAAACAACTCAAAGCAGAAATAAAAATAAAATTTAACCAAAGAAATATACTAAAAATATTACTAAATTTCTTTTTATTCATCATACTATCAATAATTATAGTATAATTCTTAGAAATTTTAGTGATGATTATTGATAAAATTGAAATTATAAATATTGCAGAATCAGGAACAAAAGTAGTAAAAACATAAAAAATATCATCTTTATTTTTTTTAATTGCAATTCCAATTTGAATAATTAATTCATCATTAAATAAATTATCATATATTAAACAAACTCCTTTAAAAATTAAAGAAAAAATTGAATAAAAAAAAATTATTATTTCTAAAATATATTTTCTATTTCTTGATTCAATATTTGTTTTTAATAAATAAAAGATAGAAATAATTCCAAAAAAATAATTTGGAATAGACAAATATGAAAAATTTGGACATGGCATTATTAATAATAAAAGTGTAAAAAGATAATCTTTAATATGATATAATACTTTTATTGTTCCAGAAAATTTCTCTGAACTAGATATATTTTCTTCATCATTATTAATGATATCTAATTTTTTTTTATCTTCTGAATTATTTATAAATTTTTCTTCATTGTATTTCTTTGCTTTTATTGTATTTATATCATCCTCTATTAATGGATTGATTAAAGGACTAGTTAATTCATCAATTTCTTTCATTTTTTAACTTTAAATAAAAAAATTATTTTTTAAATTTTATATTTTATTTAAAAAAAATAATAAACAATTGTACGAAAAAAAAATATATAATGTCATCTTTTTTTACAAATTCATCAAATATTATTGAAAAATCTCATTATTTTGTAAATTGGGTAGAAGAAATGTTTATACCATGTGGAATAGTATTTTCAACTGAGTTATCAAGAAATATAATTTTAAAAAATAATTTAACTCCTAGTCAATTTTTAAGACCTTTTGGAGATTTATCAAATATATATTTAGAAGTAAAAATAAAAGATATATATGAAAACAGTATTAAAAATTTTAAAATTGATTTTTTTGATAGTGAAAATTTTCATAAAAATGAAAATAACATTTTATCATATTTTTATAATTGTTTATCCAATGAAAATAATTTACCAAAATTCTCTTTTGATTCAATCTATTTAAATAAAAATAATTATTATTCATTTATTGATAATCAAAAATATTTTTCAAAAAATTATTTTAATGAATGTGAAAAAGTAATTTTTGAGTATTGTTATTTTAATGAAAATGAAATATATCAACAACCTTTATTATTTGTTTATATAATTGATATAAATGATGATTATCAAAAAATAAATGAAATGAAAAATAATTTTCCAAATTTAGTAAAAGATATTTATGATACTCAAATGGTAGATTTGATTATAATTTTAAATGATAAAAGTGATAAAACAAAATATGAAAATGGATTAAATAAAAAAGAAGCTTTTTTTTCATATATTAAATTAAATTTTAAATGTAGTTATTTATATTTTGAAATTAATGGTAATGAAAATAAGGAATGTGATAATTTTTAATTGTTTAATAAATATTTTCATAGACTTGAAATTTACGATCAATTTTATTCAAAAAAAAAATAAGGTATTTTATTAACAGAAAATTAAATAGATATAATAAGACAAAATATATCAAATTTTTTTGAGAATGAATTTATGAAAAAATTATGTAAAAAAATATATAAACTTGAAGACTCTATAAAAAACAACTTTTCACTATTTGATTTTTTTTCTACAATATCTTTAGAAAATTGTAATTTTTTCAATTCTAAAAAATTTGATATAATACATAAAGAACAATTAATCATGTCTATAATATTATTTTATTTAAGAGCATATACGCAATCATATAAATATATAAAAAGTTTATATAACTTAATTAAAAACCTTAATTATCCAAAAAATAAAGCTTCATTATTTCAATATAAATCTTTAGTTAAATTCATGAAAATTGATAATACAAATAAAGTAGAAAAAGATGAAATGGTAAATTTATATATAATTTATAATAATATTTTTTTAAATAAAAAACATAGTAATAAAATATATGTAGGACTAATTAGGGCATTATTAATATATTTAAAAATGTTAGAAAATAATTTTAATTATAAGAGTATAAATGAATTTATTGGTTTTTTAAAAAAATATATGAAATATTTTACTAAATATGAATTTAAGATTATATATGGTCTTCTTTTAGAAAAAATAGGATATTATTATTTATTTACTGATATTCCAAAGTTAAGATTTTTTACTTCTCATTTAATAAGATGGTGTCCAGATTATTGGAATTTTTTATCAAAAAATAAAAATGAAAATATTAATTTAATATATAGATATTTATTATATATACTTGGTGAATTTTGGGATATATTTAAATTAAAAATAAATTCAAATGAAAATATAACACATAGTTTTTTTCTCATTAAAACTCATCTTTTAAAACATTTAATTAAATCATGCTATTTAATAAATTATAATGAAGGAATCATAAATGTTTATTTAATTTTACTTAATTTATATAAAATTCCAGAAAATTTAATATTAAAAAAAGAAGAATTCAAAATATTCGAAGAACAATATGTAAAAATATTTAACAATATTTCAAAATATATTTCAAATATAAATTTTCCAATTGATACTTCTGATATAATTAATTTTGATAAATCATCGATATTAATAATTACAAAATTTGAAGAAGATATTTTAAAAACAAAATATAAAACAAACTTTTATAATAATTTCAAAAAATATATTTTCCCTTCCTTAAATATTTATTATTCACTTTTAAAAGAAAATGACTTACAAAATTTCAAATATATTGATAGATTAACAAATGGAAAAGAAATATTTAATTATTTTATAAATAAAAATTTTGATGTAAATATAAATGAAATAATTAAAATTAGATTTCTTTTTTCAAATCCATTTCCAATTACTAACAAATATGATTCAATTTGCTTTATTTTTGATAATGAATCATTAGTAGAATGTGAAAAAAAAAATTTAATTATACAAGGTTTAGAAAAAAAGCAAATTGAACTTTCACTTAAATTTATTAAAAAAGGGCAAGTTTCAATTATTGGAATTTCTTATATTAGAGAAGGTATTTTTAAGGTTAAAAATATTTTTGATTATAAAATAAAAACTAATTTATACAATCAATTAAAAGATGATGATAATAAAATTTCAAATGATAAAAAGAAAAAAAGAAAAAAATTTACTGAATATAATATTGTTGATAATAAAGAAAAAAGATGTAATTATTCTTTTAATATTTTGGATTATGATTCTAATATTAATATTACTATTGCAAATAACGCAAAAAGTATGTTTT
>JAEEGK010013742.1_pt1 | contig 18198 bp, 15 predicted proteins | sample 8958771 | NCBI WGS metagenome assembly JAEEGK01 (sample SAMN16246547, study PRJNA631951) | gut metagenome | biome: gut microbiome; feature: rumen; material: SC-attached | host: Bos | place: Iran: Karaj | collected 2018-10
ATGGCCCGGAAGGACAGGTAATGCATCAGTCCCATGCCGGGGATGTCCACCCCGGCCCGTTCGAGATATTGGAACAGATGGTAAATCATTACAGGATCAGTTTGAAGGTTTCAGTAACTATCTCTTTCTCGTCGAAATGCAGTTTTTCGTGCCCGATGATCTGGTAGTCCTCGTGGCCTTTGCCCGCCAGCAGGATCGTGGCGCTTTCGGGCGCCGTGAGGATGGCGGTGCGGATGGCTTCGCGGCGGTCCGTGATGAAGATGCTCTTCGCCAGGCCGACCGTGGAGAGGCCGGTGCGGATGTCCGCAAGGATGGCCTCGGGGTCCTCCGTGCGGGCGTTGTCGGACGTGACGACCAGGCGGTCGGCCAGGCGCTCCGCGACCTGCGCCATCTCGGGGCGTTTGGTCTTGTCGCGGTCGCCGCCGCAGCCGAACAGGCAGATGAGTTGGCGCTCGGGGGCGACGTCCCGGAGGGTCGTGAGCACGTTCTCGAGGGCGTCCGGAGTATGGGCATAGTCGATGACGACCGCGAGGTCGCGCGGGCCGCGGACGGTTTCCAGCCGGCCGGGGGCGGACTGGAGGTTGGACAGGGCGACCAGCACCTCTTCGGGCTCGGTGCCCAGGCACACGGCCGTCGTATAGATGGCCAGCAGGTTGTACGCGTTGTGCGCGCCCACGAGGCGGCTCCAGGTCTCCTTTCCGTCGATGCGGAGGAGCATTCCCTCGAAGCCCTGTTCCAGGATGCGGGCGGTGTGGTCGGCCGGGCGCTTGCAGGCGTAGGTGACCACCTTCGCGGCGGTGTTCTGCACCATGACGGGACCGTTCTTGTCATCGACATTGATGATGGCGAAAGCGGTCTTCGGGAGGTTGTCGAAGAAGAGTTTCTTGCAGCGGAGGTACTCCGCGAAGGTCTTGTGGTAGTCCAGGTGGTCGTGGGTGAGGTTGGAGAAGATGCCCGCGGCGAAGTGGAGTCCGGCCACGCGTTCCTGTTCCACGCCGATGGAACTCACCTCCATGAAGCAGTATCCGCAACCGGCCTCCACCATCTCGGCGAGAAGGCGGTTGATGGTGATGGGATCGGCCGTCGTGTTGGCGGTCTCCAGGCGCTTGTCGTCCACGTAGTTGGCGATCGTGGACAGCAGGCCGCTCGGGTGCCCCAGGGCCTTGAACAGGCGGTACAGCAGGGTGACGGTCGTGGTCTTCCCGTTCGTTCCGGTGATTCCGACGAGCGTCAACTGCCGGGACGGATGTCCGTAGAACGCATCGGCCGCCAGCGCCACCGCGTGCCGGCTGTCCGTCACCTTGATGAAAGTGGCGGAGGGCCGCTCAGTGCCGCCCATGGCGCTTCCGTCATCCTGGGCATGTCCCGGGATCTCCTCGCACACCACTGCCGCGGCTCCCTTCTCCAGGGCCTGCGGGATGTACCTGTGCCCGTCGGAGGCGAAGCCCCGGACGGCGAAGAACAGCGAACCGGGCACCACTTCGCGGGAGTCGCTGGTGATGGCAGTGATGTCGATATCCAGGGTGCCGCGGGTCTCCACAGCGCCGATATCCTGTATGATTGCGTTCAGTTTCATTTCAGAGTCAGTCGTATGGTTTCTCCTTTCTTGAGGGTGGCTCCCGCCGCCGGGGACTGGGCCGTCACGTGGCCGGCGCCCTCATAGGTGCACTTGTAGCCGGCGTTCTCCACGGCATACAGGGCGTCCATCAGGCCGAAGCCCTTCAGGTCGGGCGCCTTTCCGTCCGTCACGGAAGCCTGCCGCTCTTCCATCCGGGGGAGGGTCCCCGTGGCGGGAATCCGTCCCGACCAGGCGTCGTCGATGGCGTACACGTTGTCCACGATTTCCCGCACGGCCAGCGCCGGCTTGGTGCCGCCGTAGAAACTCATGCCGGACAGGTATGAGTAAACCGTCACGAGGATGGTGTATCTCGGGTTCTCGGCGGGGAAGAAGCCCACGAAGGTACCCTGGTTTTTCTTGCGGCCCCAGGAATCGTGGTACGGGTCGGGATTGCCATTCCGTTCCTTCGGGGTCAGGACCACCTGGGCGGTACCCGTCTTGCCGGCTACGGACAGTTTGGCGGTCTTCAGGCGGGTGGCGGTACCGGTGTTCACGACAGCCTTGAGGGCGCGGGTGACGGTGTCGGCGGTGGCGCGGGTGCAGATGTTGTTCAGCACCGACGGGCCGTACTGCTTGATCACCTTGCCGTCCTTCTCGATGCTCTCCACCAGGTACGGCTTCATCATGCGGCCCTTGTTGGCGATGGCGTTGTAGAAGGTCACCACGTGCAGGGGCGTGACGGCCATGCTGTAGCCGTAGGCGGTGGTGCCCAGGGTGGTGCGGCTCCATCCGGCGGTACCCGGCCGGTTCACGACCGGCGTGCCCAGGCCGTCCAGGTCGAAGTCGAACTTCTCGCCCAGGCGGTAGGCATAGATGTGGTCGAAGAACTCCTGCGGGTTGCTGCCGTAGAATTTCTCCGGGAGATAGGTGAACACGTAGTTCGAGGAGATCTCGAACCCGTGTTTCACCGTGATCTCGCTGCGGCCGGTCTGCCGTTCGTAGTCCAGGATGTGGGAGTCCTGGTTGTACCCCGGAACGGCTCCGTGGTTGGTCGGAATAGTTTCTTCAAGGCTATGTACGTACCCGTCCTCGACCAGGGACAGGAGCGTTACGGTTTTCATGACGGATCCCTGCTCGCCCACTTCCTTGAGCACCAGGTTGTCCCGTTCCCAGAGTTTGGAGCCCGGGATGGTGTCGCGGGAGAGGTTCACCATCGCGCGGATGGCGCCCGTCTCCACTTCCATCAGCACGGCGATGCCGGCGCGGATCTGGGGGTCGTCGGCGATCTGGCGGCGGAGCGCCCGGTCGGCGATGTCCTGGAAGTCGATGTTCAGGGTGGTGCGGACGTCGTTTCCGTCCACGGCCCGGACGACGGTGCTGTCGAAGTCGCGGATGTACTTGCGGTCATCCGTGACCCGGCGCCACTCGTGCCCTTCGGTGCCGTGCAGTTCGTAGTCGTAGGTGCCTTCGATGCCGATGCGGCCTTGCTCCCGGACATAACCGATAACGCGGCGTGCCAGGGTGTCGTACGGGTAGATGCGCTCGTCGTGCTCCTCGGCGATGAGACCGCCCTTGTAGGCGCCTTCCCGGAAGAGGGGAAGCGTCTTGACGGTCTGCAGGGTGGCATGGCTCACGTTTTTCCGGATGAGGACGTGCTTCTTGCCGTTTTCCCGGCCGGTCATGATGTCGCTGTAGTACTGTTCCGCGGACTTGGCAGGGAAGAGGCGCGCGAGGCTCCTGGAGAGCGAATCGGCCTTGGACCTCCAGGCCTTTTCGGCCGCGGCTCCCAGATATTTGGGCGCGGGGACTTCCTTCCCTTCCTTGCTCAGCCGTTCCAGCCGCCGCATTTCCTTCCGGTCCATTTCCTCGAACTCGGACTTCCGGACCGTGCAGTCCATATAGATATCATAGAGCGGGGACGTGATGGCGAGCGGACGGCCGTCCTCGGCGAGGATGCGGCCCCGCTTGGGCTCTTCCACATAGCGGTCCGGGCGGGGACGGAAGAGGTTGATGACCTTCCTGTCCACGGAATAGGTCGCCTGGATGTGGCCGATGCACAGGAGGATGCCCACCGACAGGATGATGAACAGCGTGGTAAGGCCGACCATCACCATGTGGATGCGGTCCCGGTTTTCGAAGGTGTCCCGGATTTCGGTCTTGTCGTTCTTCTTCTTCGCGCTCATCGTTTGTCGATCTTGATGGCCGGCTGCGCCGGCAGGGTTACGTCGGAGCCCAGTTGTTTCAGCCGTTTCTCCGTGGTGGAGGCACTGTGCAGGCGCACGAGTTCGGCTTCTTTCTCGGCATGGTATATCTCCAGGTCGTGGAGGGCGGTCTTGTTCTCCTCCACCTTGGTCAGGGTCCCGTCCACCTTCAGGCTCAGCAGGATGGAGATCCAGGCGATCACGAACAGGTAGAGGATGTGCATGTAGTACTTGTGGGCGCCGATGGACAGGAGGAGTTCCCCCTTGCCCAGTGCGCGCCAGAAATTCCGGAAACTCCGGCCGATGTCCTTCCAGGTCATTGTGCGGTCCTCCTTTCGGCTATCCGGAGTTTCGCGCTGCGGGCGCGGGTGTTTCCGGCGATTTCTTCCTCCTGCGGCAGGACGGGTTTCCGGTTCACGGCGACGAGCGGCGTGACGGTGCGTCCGTACAGGTCCTTCTCTTCCCGGCCTTCCACGTTGCCGGTCCTGATCCAGTTCTTGACCATCCGGTCCTCCAGGCTGTGGTAGGTGATGACCACGAGCCGTCCGCCTTCCTTCAGGGAAGCCGTCGCCCCCTCGAGGAATTTCTCCAGGGAACGCATCTCCTGGTTCACCTCGATGCGGAGGGCCTGGTACACCTTGGCGAGCACCTTGTGCTCCGCTCCTTTGGGGAGGAGACGGGCGATGGCGCGGTCCAGGTCGCCGGTGGTGCGGATTTCCCGCTCGCTGCGGGCGGCGACGATCAGTTGGGCGGCCTTGCGGGGCTGGTCCACCTCGCCGTACAGACGGAGGATGCGCTCCAGGTCCCCGGCATCGGCACTGTTCACGATGTCGGCGGCCGTGGTTCCGCCTTCCCCGTTCATGCGCATGTCCAGGGGGGCGTCCTCGAACCGGAAGGAGAACCCGCGCTCCGCGGTGTCGAACTGGTGCGAGGACACGCCCAGGTCGGCCAGGATGCCGTCGAAGCGGACGCCGTAGTGGCGGGCGTAGTTCTCGATGAAACGGAAGTTGTTGTGCACCATCGTCAGGCGCCGGTCCTGCGGGGCGTTCCGGACGGCATCCCTGTCACGATCGAAGGCGATGACGCGCGCGCCATCGTGTAAGCGTGAAAGAAGTTCGGCAGTGTGGCCACCGCCTCCGAAAGTGGCATCGGCGTAAACGCCGTCGGGATTGATAACGAGGGCCGAAACGCTCTCGTCAAGCATTACAGGGGTATGGTATTCGGACATGGTGCGAAACCTCCTATTTCTTTGCGGAAAGTTTCGCTGCGGTTGCCTGGAACGTTTCGTCTCCCATGAGGGTGGACGCACGACGTTCCTTGGGCCAGATTTCGATCTTGTAACCGACCCCCGCGAACACGACTTCCTTGGTGATACCTGTCTGTTCAAGCAGTTCTGAAGGAATGTTCAGGCGGCCGAGTTTCCCGTCGGGGACGACATAATAGACGCCGTCGTTGAATTTGCTCCAGAACGCGGCGTGTTCAGGATTGAGTTCAGGGTCGAGGCCTTCCAGGACCTGGTCGCACCTGTGGTCCCACTCCGCGCGGGTGAACAGGTTCAGGCAGTTGCCCTGGACGCTCTTCTTGACCACCAGGGTCATGTCTTCCTCACCCGCCCGGGCGAACTCGTCCCGGAAGACGGCCGGGAACACGATGCGTCCCTTGTCGTCCACCTTGCCGAGTGCATTTCCGCGGAATCTGACCATGGTAGTTTTGTGTTGAACTTATCTTTCTTTCACGCTGAGTGCAAAGATAGGAAATTCCTTCCATTTTCATCCATAAATTTCCAAATTTTTCCACAAAAAGTTATCAACAGGCCCTGTGGATATCTGTGGGGCGTTTTTGGGAATATTCACGATTTATTCGGAAATATTGATTAACTTTGCATAATCTGGCGCAGTGCGCACCGGAGGCGAAAAATGAACAGGAAAAGTACGATCATAGCGATAGTTGCGATTGCGCTGATGCTGGCGGGCATCGCATGGGCGGTGAGCCGCCTGTACCGGGAGGACAAGCCCCGGCAGGCGTCGGCCAATACCGAATACCCGCTCCTTCGGGCCGTCCCGGCCGATGCGGCGGCGGTGTTCTGTTTCGACGGCAGCGCGAAAGCGCAAAGCGTCCTGGCTGATTCCGTCGGCGTGCTCAAAGCCTTCCTGGCGCCGGATGATCCGACGCTGACGGCCTTCCTGGCCAAAGCGGGGGAGAGCCGCATGCTGGTTTCCCTGCATAACAGCGGTTCGCTGGTCCCGCTTGTCGCGACGGAACTTCCCTCGGCCGATTCCACGCTTCTCGCGCCCTATGAGGCCCTTGCCTTGAAAGCCGGACTTAAGACGGCGTATCAAGACGGGCTCCTCCTGGCATCCCGCTCCGAGACGCTCCTCAATTCCTCCCGCCGTCACTTGGACGAAGGCCTCTGCATCCTCGAAGCTCCGGGCCTGGAGGACCTGACCGGCCGCATCGGCGGGGCTGCCGTGGCCTTTCTGTCGGCCCGACAGACCTCGAAACTCCTCCAGACCTGGTCCACGGCCAGGATCCGCCAGTACACGGATTTCGTCCGCACCATGGCCGATTGGACGGCCTTCGAGCTGGCCGAGGCCGATGACAAGCACCTCTTCCTGAAAGGAACCTCCGCCTGCCCGGACAAAGCCACCAGTTTCCTGACGGCATTCCGCGGGCTCAAGATGCCGGCGGCTTCCTTCGGGGACGCCCTTCCTTACTTTGCCGATTACGCCATCTCCATCCCTGTCGGAGACGTATCCTCCTATCTGGAGCGTTACCGGTCGTTCCTGGATGCGAAGGGGAAGCTCAATCCTTATGATAAGGCTTTGAAAGACAAGGCGGGACGGCCTGTGGCGCCTGAGCAGTGGGCGATCAACTACGGAATCAAGGAAGTCGTCCGGGCCTCCTACCAGCTGGACGGCATCCGGCAGGATGTCGTGCTGGTACGTTCCGCCCGGGACATTCCGTCTGGAAGTAACGCTTATTCCGGCAATCTGGCCACCCTGTTCGGACGGCTGTTCGACGTCGTGGACACCGTGTGCGTGTCCCTGCCCGGCCATTGGACCGTGATGGGCAGCGCCTCGGCCGCCGGTCCTTTCCTGGACAAGAAGTTCCTGGACTATCCGCTCCGGGAGCGGCTGTCCGACGCCGGTCTCTCCCTGCCCGCCGGCATCGTGGCCTACGCTTCGGCTACCGATTTCCCGGCCGTGCTCACGGACCTTTTCTCGCCGGTGCCCGCCCAGGCCCTCAGCGCCTACGTGACCGGATCGGCTTACGCCCCGGCCCTGGCCGGCGTGGACTTCTCCACCGGCGATCCGGACATCCGGGTTTCCCTGGACAAGCGCGCCCTCAAGGGCAACAAGGTCCAGGTGCTCGAGCGTGACACCACCGTCGTCATTCCCAAGGGCCCGTTCCCGGTGCTGAACGGCGAAACCGGCAAGACCAATTCCTTCTACCAGAATGCGAACCTGTACCTGTGCCTGAACGACGAGAACGGCAAGGGCGTCTGGGGTGTTCCGTTCAAGCAGCCGATCTGCGGCTATGTCGAGAGCATCGACTATTACGGGAACGGAAAGATCCAGTTCCTGTTCGCTGCCGGCCAGGGCCTGTACCTGCTGGACCGCCTGGGCCGGTTCGTGAAGGACTTCCCGGCCGACCTCGGCAAGCCGGTCTTGCTGGGCCCGAAGGCCTATGACTTCACGGGTGCGCACGGGTATACGGTGATGGTCCTCCATCAGGACAATTCATTGGAAATGTATAACCTCCACGGCCAGAAGCCGGCCGCCTGGAAGGGCATCCAGGCCCCCGAGACGGTCAAGGCGCTTCCGGAGCTCCTGGAGGTCAAGGACAAGAAATACTGGGTGGTCCGCACGTCCATCCGTACCCTCGTGTACGGTTTCGACGGCGGCGAACCCCTCACCAAGGACGAGGGAGGGAAGATGATCCGTCCCGATTCCCAAATCACACCTGCCTCCCGCGGGATTTCCGTCGAATGCTACGACGGCAAGACCCGGGACATCAAACTGTAAGTACTGAAACCGACCTTAACAATCCGAAAATGGAATTCAAATCCGTCAACAAGATCATCGAGAACAGCTTCCGGGAGAACTGGGACCGTCCGGCCCTGTCCAACTACCAGGGCGTGACACTCAACTACCGGGACGTGGCGCGCCGGATCGCCAAACTGCACATTGCTTTCGAGCAGTGCGGGCTCCAGCGGGGCGACAAAGTCGCCATCTGTTCCCGCAACCAGGCGAACTGGGGCGTCAGTTTCCTCGCCGCCCTCACCTACGGTGCCGTGGCCGTGCCCATCCTGCACGAGTTCAAGCCCGGCAACATCCACTACCTGGTGAACCATTCCGAGGCCCGCGTCCTCTTCGTGGACGAGGTCATCTGGGAAGGCCTCAACCAGGAGGAGATGCCCGGCCTCTCCGTCGTCGTCCAGATCAATACCTTCAAGTTCCTGTATGCCGACACCGAAGAGCGGCAGAACGTACGTGAGCACCTGAACGAGTCCTTCGGCAAGAAATATCCCGACTACTTCGGTCCCGAACACCTGGATTACTATGCGGACAGCCCCGAGGAGTTGGCGCTTATCAATTATACCTCCGGTACCTCCGGCTTCTCCAAGGGCGTGATGATCCCGTACCGGGCCCTGTACTCCAACATCGACTTCGCGAAGAACGATGCCTGCCCGATGCTGAAACCCGGCATGCAGTGCGTCTCCATGCTCCCGTCGGCCCACATGTACGGCATGATGTTCGAGTTCCTCTACGAGATGACCTGCGGCATGCACGTGCATTTCCTGAGCCGCGTCCCCAGCCCGAAGATCATCATGAAGGCCTTCTCCGAGATCCATCCCGACATCATCATCGCCGTCCCGCTGGTGATGGAGAAGGTGTACAAGACCAAGCTCAAACCGCTCATCGACCGGAGGAAGATCAAGCTTCTGATGAGCATCCCCGTGCTGGACAAGGTGATTGCCAAGCGCTTCTGCACCGAACTCACGACTGCCTTCGGCGGCCAGTTCGAGGAGGTGATCCTGGGCGGCGCCGCCTTCAATCCCGAGGTGGAGCAGTTCCTGCACCGGATCGGCTTCCACTACACGGTGGGCTACGGTATGACCGAGTGCGCCCCGATCATCGGCTACGCGCACTGGAACAAGGTCAAGGTGGGTTCTGCCGGCCGGGCGGCCAAGAACATGCAGATCCGCATCGACTCCCCGGATCCCCGCAACATCCCGGGCGAGGTGCAGGTCAGCGGCCCGAACGTGTGCCTGGGCTATTTCAAGAACGAGCAGGCCACCCGCGATGCCTTCACCGAGGACGGCTGGTTCCGCACCGGCGACATGGGCATCATCGACGAGGACGGCTACCTGTTCCTGCGCGGCCGCTCCAAGTGCATGATCCTGGGTCCTTCCGGCCAGAACATCTATCCGGAGGAACTTGAGGCCGTGATCAACAATTACACCTATGTCGTGGATTCCCTCGTCGTGGAGGATGACGGCGGCCTCACCGCCCTGATCTATCCCGACTGGCACCAGGGCGAGTTGGACGGCATGACCCGCGACGGCCTCAAGGAGCGCCTCCTCAGCGTCCTGCCGGACATCAACTCCGAACTCCCGAAGTATGCCCAGATCCGCAAGGTCGAGTTCATGCCCGAGGACTTCGAGCGCACCCCCAAGAAGAGCATCAAGCGTTACCTCTATCAGCGCAATTAATGGAAAAATTCGACCACAGCTACCTGGAGATGGCGTCCGTCTGGGCCCAGAATTCCTATTGCAAGCGTCGCAAGGTGGGCGCCCTCCTCGTGAAGGACCGGATGATCATCTCCGACGGATACAACGGCACCCCTTCCGGCTTCGAGAACATCTGCGAAGAGGACGGGGTGACCAAGCCCTATGTCCTGCATGCGGAAGCCAACGCCATTACCAAGGTGGCGAAGTCCGGCAACAGCAGCGAAGGCGCCACGCTCTATGTGACGGCGTCCCCCTGCCTGGAATGCTCCAAGCTGATCATCCAGGCCGGCATCAAGCGCGTGGTGTACCGGGACGAGTACCGGCTGACGGACGGGATCGACCTGCTCCGCCGGGCCGGCATCGAGGTGGAAAGAGTGGACTGACACCGGTATGGACAATCAGAAACAGCGCTGGATCCGCCTCGCGGAGGTCCTCCTGGGCGTGCTGCTCGGCGTGGTCCTCACCCTCACGGTCGTCCGGTACCGGGAGACGCACCGCATCCTGAACGCCAAGTACATCGAGTGGCGGAAACTGAACCTCATCCTCGACGAGATCGGGAAGAACTATGTCGACACCATCGACCAGGCCGGGATGACGGATGCCGCCATCGCCGGGGCCCTGGCGCAGCTGGACCCGCATTCGGTCTATCTGCCGCCGGTGAAAAAGCAGCAGGCGGACGAAGAGCTGGCCGGCAATTTCGAGGGCATCGGCATCCAGTTCAACGTGCCGAACGACACGGCCATCGTGCTGGAGGTCATCGCCGGCGGTCCGGCCGAAAAGGCGGGCATGCTGCCCGGCGACCGGCTCCTGAAGGTGGATGACAAGGTCATCGCCGGGGTCAAGTTCCCGCAGGACAGCATGGTCCGGCGGATGAAGGGCCCGTCCGGGACCAAAGTCGTCGTGACCGTGGGCCGCGGCAGGGATGTCATCCCCTTCGAGATTATCCGCGGGAAGATTCCGCTGCACAGCATCGACGCCGCCTTCATGGTGGACGACACCACCGGCTATGTGCGCCTCGCCAAGTTCTCGTCCGCAACGCGGAAAGACTTTGTCGAGGCCTACACGGGTCTCCTGGAGCAGGGGATGAAGCACTTGATGATGGACCTGCGGGACAATTCCGGCGGGTTCCTGGACCAGGCGTTGCTGCTGTCCAACGAGTTCCTTTCCCGGGGTGATACCATCGTGTATATGGAAGGCCTGCACCGGCCGCGCGAGGTGTTCCGGGCCGACGGCCGCGGCAAACTCAAGGATATCGGCCTGACCGTCCTCATCAGTGAGAACTCCGCCTCTTCCAGTGAAATCTTCGCCGGAGCCATCCAGGACAACGACCGCGGCACCATCGTCGGCCGCCGTTCTTTCGGCAAAGGCCTGGTTCAGGAGCAGTTCGCTTTCACGGACGAATCCGGTCTGCGGCTTACCGTGGCACGGTTCTACACGCCTTCCGGACGTTGCATCCAGAAGCCGTATGACAACTACGAGTACGACATTTATAACCGGTACACCGGCGGCGAAATCTTCTCCGCCGACAGTGTGAAACTGAATACGGAGGACGTCCACCACACAAAGGGCGGCCGTGTCGTGTACGGCGGCGGCGGCATCATGCCGGACGTGTTCGTGCCCATGGATACGACCCGTGCCTCCACCTTCTACATCGCCTGCAACCGGAAAACCACGCAGATGCGTTTCGCGGCCGCGATGTTCGACAAGTATTCGAAGCAGCTGCTCGCCATCGACAACTATCCGGACATGGATGCCTTCCTGAAACGGATCGACATCCCCGGCGAATTCCGCCGATTCGCGCTGCACCGCGACGGAATAACGGTCTCCGATGCCGAATACGCGGAAACGCTGTCCTACCTGCAGCCCCAGTTGAACGCGCTCGTCGCCCGCTATTCGAAACTGAATGAGAACGCGTTCTACAAGTACTACCTGCCGGTGGATTCCACCGTGGAGGCGGCACTCAAGTCCATCCGGGAATGATGATCACCCTCACAGGCTTCATGGGAAGCGGAAAGACGACGGTCGGGAAGGTCCTGGCGGACTTTCTCGGCTGTCCTTTTATGGACCTGGACGACCTGGTCGTGAAGAAAGCGGGGAAGAGCATCCCCGACATCTTCGCCCAGGACGGGGAACCGGCCTTCCGCCAGTTGGAGGCGCAGATGCTGCGGAAGACCGTGGAGAAATACGCGGAAAGCACGGCCGTGCTAGCCCTCGGCGGCGGCGCCATCCTGGCGCCCGCCTCAGCCGCCCTCCTGCACGAAAAGACCGTCTGCATCTACCTCCGCGCCTCGCTGGACACCCTTCTCCAGCGCCTCTCCGGCGAAACCGCCGGCCGCCCGCTCGCGGATGAGGCCATGGCCTCCCGCCTCGCGGAGCGCGAGTCCATCTACGAAGAAACCGCCCATGTCACGATTGACACGGACGGTCTGTCTCCGGACGAGGTCGCGGACGAGATTATCATCTCGGCCCTTTAGAACAGCGTCCAGTCGGTGAAATCAGAGGCGGGCTCTTCGGGCTCGTCTTTCTTTTTCAGCATCGCTGCGGCTTCGCCACCTTCGGGGGCGGGAGCGGGCGCCGGCGTCTCGGGAAGATCCGGAATCTCTTCGTCCAGTTCGATGTCGATGGGTTCCTCCTCCTCGGGGGCGAGGTCGTCCTCGGGCTTGTGGAGCGGTTCGATGAACTCGACCGCCTTGAGGTCCAGGCTGCTGCACTTCTTGCCCTTGGCCGTGAGCCCCTTCTTGGCGATGAAATCCTCGGCGTCGATCACTTCCGCTTCGCGGCCTTCCTGGCGTCCACCGAAGGTGAGTTTCACCTGCGGATGCAGGTCGTCGGACAGGTCGATGAGCTTCGAGCCCTTGGCGTCGGAGATGAAGGAGACGGGCGTATTGTTGCTTTCGACAAAGCTGAACCGCTTGATGTAGTAGGCCTTCGCGGCATTGTCCCAATAAAGGACCGTGAAGGTGCGGTTCGGGTCCAGCTTACCGATGCGGATCACGTCGCCCTGGTACTTGTTCACCAACTCATAGTTGGTGGTGTAGTAGGAGCCGTCGGAGAAAATGGCGAGGACGCGGTCGTTGCCGCTGTACTGGCCGATGTGCTCGCCGCGGCCGTCCTCGTTCAGGCGCTGGATGTCCGGATCGTACCAGATGTCCTTGCCGCCCAGGGTGGTGACGCCCTTGGACTTGAGCTGGATCTTCTGCACGGGATACTTCGTGACGAGGTTACCCCGGGAGGTGCGGCCCTTGATGCCGAGGGTGGAGAAGTCGTATTCGATCTGGGACTTCTTGATACCCTTCTTCGGACGCAGGGAAATCTTCACCGTTTCCGCCTCGCCGTTGTGGTTCACGCTGAACCACAGGATCTTGGAGCCTTCGGCGCCGGTGGTGATGTCATACTCCTTGTCGCGCGTGATGGACGTGATGGCGAAACGCTTGGCATAATGGACCGGGCCCTTGCCGTCGCGGTAGATGACGTTGTAGATGGTGCGGGCGTCGTTCCGGTTGAACACGCCGGCCCACAGGAGGTCCTTCCCGAAGAAGGCCTTGTCGGCCACCTTGGTCACCCGGTACTTGCCGTCCTTGCCGATGACGATGATCTCCGAAAGGTCGGAGCAGTCGGCGATGTATTCGGCTCCCTCGGAGTTCTTGAGGCCGATGCCCACGAAGCCTTCCGCGAGGTTCGCGTACAGTTTCGCGTTGTTGTTCACGACCTTGGTCGCAGCGATGGTCTCGAAGGAGGTGATCTCCGTGAGGCGCGGATGGTCCTTGCCGTATTTCTTCTTGAGGGAACGGAACCAGTCGATGGTGTACTGCGTGAGGTGTTCGAGCTTGTCCCGCACGTCCTTCATCTCGTCCTCCAGGGCGTAGATCTTTTCGTCCAGGGCCTTGGTGTCGAACTTGGAGATCTTGCGGACCGGTTTCTCCACGAGCTTCAGGATATCGTCCATCACGATTTCGCGGTGGAGGAGGTCCTGGTACTGCTTCATCTGCGTGAAGATGTCGTCGAGCTGCTCCTCCCAGTCGCGCTGGTTCTGCTCCAGCACCTTGTAGATGCGGTTCTCGAAGAAGATGCGCTCCAGGGAGTCGTAGTGCCACTGGTCCTCCAGTTCGCCGAGCTTGATCTCCAGCTCGCGGCCCAGGAGCTCGCGGGTGTGGAAGGTGTCGTACTCGAGGATGTCATTGACGGACAGGAACTGCGGCTTGTCCTCCTTGATGACGCAGGCGTTCGGGTTGATGGTGGTCTCGCAGTCCGTGAAGGCGTACAGGGCGTCGATGGTCTTGTCCGGGGACACGTCGGCCGGGAGGTGGATGATGATTTCCACCTTGTCCGTGGTCATGTCCTCGATCTTCTTGATCTTGATCTTGCCCTTGTCCTTCGCCTTCAGGATGCTGTCGATGATCATGTGGGAAGTTTTCCCGTAGGGGATCTCGCTAATGGTGACCGTGCTCTTGTCGATCTTCTCGATGCGGGCGCGGATCTTTACCTGGCCGCCCCGGCGGCCGTGGTTGTACTTCGAGCAATCCGCGAGACCGCCGGTCGGGAAGTCGGGATACAGCTCGTAGGGCTCCTCCTTCAGGATGGCGACGGAGGCGTCGATGAGTTCGTTGAAATTATGGGGAAGGATGCGGGACTGCATGCCCACGGCGATGCCTTCCGTGCCCTGCGCGAGCAGGAGCGGGAAGCGCACCGGGAGCTCCGTCGGCTCCTGGTTGCGGCCGTCGTAGGAGGTCATCCAGTTCGTGACCTTCGGGTCGAAGATCACTTCCTTGGCGAACTTGGAAAGCCGCGCCTCGATGTATCGGGCCGCGGCGTTGGAGTCGCCGGTGAGGATGTTGCCCCAGTTCCCCTGGCAATCCACCGCGAAGCCTTTCTGGCCCAGCTGCACGAGGGCGCCCAGGATGGACGCGTCGCCGTGCGGGTGGTACTGCATCGCCTGGCCGACGATGTTCGCCACCTTGGTGTACCGGCCGTCGTCCATCTTGTACATCGCGTGCAGGACGCGGCGCTGGACGGGCTTGAGGCCGTCCACGATGTGCGGGACGGCACGCTGGAGGATCACGTAGGACGAATAGTCCAGGAACCAGTCCTTGAACATGCCGGACAGCTTGAACTTCCGGCTGTCACTGCCCAGCAGGCGGGTGAACTTACCCGTCGGCTGCGCATTTTCGTCAAGGGTCTGCTCTTCGTCGAGGTTCTGTTCCTCGTCGAGGGGTTCTTCCTGGATGTCGTCGAATTCTTCGCTCATAGTCGGTTTCGGTTTAGAACTCATAACCGAAGCGGCGGAGTTCCTTGCGGGACTCGCGCCAGTCCGGATCCACTTTCACAAAGGTGGAGAGGAAGACCTTCTTCTGGAAGAAGTCCTCCATCTCCAGGCGGGCTTCGGTGCCCACCTTCTTCAGGGCCGCGCCCTTCTTGCCGATGATGATGCCCTTCTGGGATTCGCGCATCACGTAGATGACGGCGCTGATCTCGTAGCGTTCCTCGCCCTCGTGAAAGGCTTCGATCTCCACCTGGCAGCTGTAGGGAATCTCCTCACCGTAGTTGAGGAAGATCTTCTCCCGCAGGATCTCCGAGGCGAAGAAGCGGAGGTTCTTGTCGGTGAACTGGTCCTTGTCGAACCAGGCCGGCGCTTCCGGCAGACGGCTGGAAACCGCCTCCAGGATGCTCTCCAGGTTGAACTTCTCCTGGGCCGAGGCGGGAATGATCTCCGCCTTCGGGAGTTTCTCGTGCCACCACTGCATCAGTTCGACGACCTTCTCCTGCGTGGAGATGTCGATCTTGTTGATGACCACGACGACCGGGCACTCCACCTTCGCGAGCTTCTCGATGTACGCCTCATTCTTGTCGCCTTTCTCCACCGTATCGGTGACGTACAGGATGATGTCCGCGTCGCCGATGGCGGTGTCCACGAAGTCCAGCATGCTCTGCTGGAGCCGGTAGTTGGGCTTCAGGATGCCGGGCGTGTCGGAATAGACGATCTGGTAGTCCTCCCCGTTGACGATGCCCATGATGCGGTGGCGCGTCGTCTGTGCCTTCGCGGTCACGATGGACAGCTTCTCCCCGACGAGCGCGTTCATCAGGGTGGACTTCCCGACGTTCGGGTTGCCGATGATGTTGACGAATCCTGCCTTGTGTGCCATTATACGTACGCTCCCATCTTCAGGATGTTCACCTCGCCCTCGGTCAGGTAGCGCCAGTCGCCCTTCTTGAGGCCCTTCTTGGTGAGGCCGGCGAAATAGACGCGGTCCAGGGCCTTGACTTCGTAGCCCATGGACTCGAAGATGCGGCGGACGATCCGGTTCTTGCCGGAGTGGATCTCGATGCCCAGCTGGCGGTGGTCGCGGGCGTCGATGTACTCGAGCTCATCGGCGGCGACGACGCCGTCCGTCAGCTCGATGCCGGCGAGCACCTTCTCTTTGTCCTCCTCGGTGAGGGGATGGTCCAGGACGACCTGGTAGATCTTCTTCTTGTTGTAGGACGGGTGGGTCAGGCGCTCGGCCATCTCGCCGTCGTTGGTGAACATCAGCACGCCGGTGGTGTTCTTGTCCAGGCGGCCGACCGGGAAGACGCGCGTCGGGCAGCCCTTGAGGATGTCCATGACGGTCTTTTCCGCGTGCGGGTCGCTGGCGGTGGTGACATAGCCCTTGGGCTTGTTCATCACGATGTACACCTTCTCCTCGCCCTTGAGACGCTCGCCGTTGAAGCGGATGTCGTCGGTGAGGATGTTGACCTTCGTGCCGAGTTCGGTGACGACCTCGCCGTTCACGGTGACGACGCCGCTCTGGATGAGCGTGTCGGCCTCCCTGCGGGAGCAGACGCCGGAATTGGCGATGTACTTGTTCAGGCGGACGACCTCCTTGATCGGGGTCTTCGCGGTATCGTCGTCGGACCAGGCGCTGCCGCTCACCTGCGGCTTGCGGCTGAGCATCGCGCTCATGCCGGCGTCGGCCTCGGAACGCTTGCCCATGGGCTTGCGGCCACGGGTCGGACCCGGCTTCGTGCCGAAGGACGGCTTGCCGAAGCCGGCCTTGCGGGGCTTCTCGCCATAAGGCTTCTCCCCGTAGGGCTTGTCGCCGCGCGGCTTGCTGCCGAACGGCTTCCGCTCGCCGTAGGGGCGTTCACCCTGCGGGCGGTCGCCATAGGCGCGGTGCTCGCCCTGCGGGCGGCCCTCGCCGTAGGCTTTATGCTCTCCATAGCTCCGGCGTTCGCCCTGCGGACGGGCCGGGCGGGCGCCATAGGCGCGCTGCGGCTGCTGGTCCGAATCAAAGGAACGGCTGGTGCTGTAATCTTCCCGATGTGGGCGGTATCCGCCTTCGCGGCGGCCGTATTCCACTTTCTCTGCGCGGCCTTCGGAAGGCCTTCTGGTGAAATGGGTACGTGTACCCTTCTTGTTGTTTTCCATTTTCATAGCCCCTTCACGGGGTTCTAAAGTGATAAAAATCAATGACTCACGTCATTGTGGGGATAAGGTTTTGCTTTTCTTTACTGCAGTTTGAAGATGTAGGTGATCGTGCCCGTCTGCACGACAGGCGCGTCGGCCTTGGTGTTGAAGTGGGCCTTCATGGCGGCGTTGCGGGCGGCGTTCCAGAGGCCGGAGTCGGTGACCGTGGTCCCTTCCACGCCCGGGACGGCTTCCGTCACGTTGCCGTACTGGTCCACCTTGACCCGCACGACGACCGTGCCTTCGAGCTGGGCGTTGTAGGTGGGCCTGGGCAAGGTTCCGACCACGTTGCGTCCGCTCAGGTGCGCGTTGGCTGCACCCTGGGTACGGCCTTCCTTCGTGTTGCCGTCCGGCTGGCCGGCCTTGAAGCCTTCACTGGCCTCGGAGGCGCTGTGCGGCGCCGTGGCCTTGTCGTCCTGCTGGCTCATGCCCGGGAACGAGGCGCGGGGGTCCAATTTAGGCTCCTCCTTCTTCGGGGGCGCAGGGACTTCCACATCGCCGTGGCCGTTTTCCCTGGTGGCCGGCGTCCGGTTGGGCCGGTCGTTCACATGGGGGGACTCCGCCTTCTGCACCAGTTCGACGGGCTGGGTGGGATCCGTCTCCTCCGCCTGCGGCTGCCGTCCGACCTTGGTGGCGACGGGCTTCTCGTCTTCCAGGGCCTCCTCCTCGAAATCGATGAGGAAGCTGGTCTCCGGCGGCGGGGGATCCAGGTACTTCAGCCCCGCGGTCAGGCAGAAGACGAGGACCAGCACGTGGACGAGCACGGTGGCCGCGAGACCCGTCCACCGGGCCCGCTTGTCCTCAGTCTGTCTGGAGCGGAGATACGGCTGCATCGCTTATTCAGGTTGGGTCGCCAGGATGACCTTGTAGTGGTTCCGCTTGGCGATGTTCATGATCCCGACGATTTCGCCCACGGGGACGCTCTGGTCGGAGAAGATGGAGAAGGTCGGGTCCTCTTCGCCCGACAGGAGCTCGATGAGCCCGTCCTCCACTTCCTCGTAGGAGGCCGGGTTTTGGTCTCCGTTGATGTGGTAGGTGTAGGTGTCGTCGCCCCAGTCCTTGATGCTGACGCTCACGGTGGCCTTCGCCCCGATCTGGCCCGTGCTCTTCGGGAGGAGGAGCTTGAGGGCGTTCGGATTGATGAGGGTCGAGGTCACGAGGAAGAAGATCAGCAGCAGGAACACGATATCCGTCATCGAGGATACCGAGAACGACGCGTCCACCTTCGTGTTTCTCTTGAGTGCCATAGACTATTCTTCTCCGG
>JAEEGK010013743.1_pt1 | contig 18195 bp, 20 predicted proteins | sample 8958771 | NCBI WGS metagenome assembly JAEEGK01 (sample SAMN16246547, study PRJNA631951) | gut metagenome | biome: gut microbiome; feature: rumen; material: SC-attached | host: Bos | place: Iran: Karaj | collected 2018-10
ATCTAGATATTCAATTATAAAGTTGCGATGTAGCCGACGACTTATAGCTATCAACTACAATTAGTAGTATAAAGATTATTTTTTTTATTTTTTTAAAAAATGTATATTTGTGTTAATAGTGGCGGGTACTTTAAACAAACGGCGCAACGGCGCGGCTTGAGGGGCGGTCAGCACCTACATCTACACACCCAAAACGCGCATAAAAGAACCCTATTTGTGGACAGTAAAAAATATTTTTTAAGACACTTTCGGCAGAATGAGTACATAGAATGATGTAAACCGCAAAAAACAAGATAAAATTAGAAATTATAAAAAAGATTAAAATACTTCGGGTAGAAAATCGGCAAAACGCAGGATTTCTTGCATTTTGGAGACATTCAATCAGGTATATTAAATATTTTGCAAGTTTAGCGTCATTTTTATTTATGCAATAAATCTTGCATTTTGAATGATAAAAGCGAGTTTCGAATTATTTTTTGCAAGTTTTCCTGCATTATAAGAATGTAATATTACAAAAATAATTTTTTAGAACTTTAGAAGACATAAAGCGTGCAAAAAAGGGGAATAAACTAATAGAATTAAGAAGAGGTAAACGGCATGGAAGACGTATTATATGATTTATTAGAACATTGTAGAAAAGATTTGGGAGCGCAAACTGCCTCTGTATTGTTTGGAAAAAATAGATTGCGAATAAGACCAATGTTGTGTGTATTTATGGCGCAATATAATTTGTGTATAACATTCAAGCTGGATGAGATATTGGACATGATAGACGAAAATGATTATGAATATGCAACGGAAATTTTTGATAATGAAATTGAGAGAATAATACTTTTGCAACGGCGAAAAGGTGCGGGGGACGAATAAATTATACGCTGCAAAATAGCATGATAATTAATAACATGCATTTTTAATTTGTGCGATTTTGTAACGGAAAATTTAATAAGAAATGATTAAATCGAAAACCACGGAATTGTTCGAGATTTTGTAGAATAAAATTAATTTTAACCTAATAAAATAGAATAAAATTATATCGGAAGCTAACGCATTTTTTAATATTAAATAGCGGACATTTTCATAATATTTGATTTAAAATTACGAAATTATATGGTGCAATTTTTTATAATACCCGATTTTAACGTAATAAATTTGATAGCAAATTATAAAATAAAACACCATTAAATTGTGCGATTCTGAAAGTTATTCCACAAATAATAATGTTTATTGTAGAGTAAAAAAGTGCAAAAAGTCAACTCCAAATGCAAAAATAGCGAATAAAAAAAGACTATTTTCGGAAAATAATGAGACAGATACAAAAATATAAAATATGAGTAATATGACTAATCAATTCTTGCCATTGAAAATTATTAGCGAACAATAAGTGAGTATTATTTTTCAATTCTTTACCAAACATTTGTTTTTTGTGCCCCTGTAAGCTCGAAATTCGTCCATTAAGCCCACTCTCTTTTCTACCCTATAAAGAATACCTAAATTTAATTTAAATTCGTCCTGTGGTAAATTAGACGGGGGTATAATTGCATCTCAGTAAGTACAAAATACAAAATAATACACAAAATTATTTTCAAATGCGTTCTGTGTAATAAATCTCTACCAATTTCAAAAGAGTATTTACTACCTTTTCAAAACTACCACTATCCTATCTCATTTTGTTTATTATCAACTACAATTCCCTAGTATTTTTATTATTATTGAGACCACAGGTGTGTGTGTTGTGTTCGCTATTATGCTACCCTCGCACAAAGTAAGACCAGTTATTTGTGCCAAAAGTAGTGGAACAGAAACTAGTATATAGGTGGCTCTTGTATAGTAAATTTGATTCTCAGTCTGAAAAGAGTATTTACGAAGTAAATACGATATCTATTTAGAATTATATTATTATCTATTTATAATCATATTATTGTTTAAAAATTTACGTGGTAGAATTTTAATAAATATAGTTTTGTTCTTTTATTTTCAATTGTTTTTGCCATTTTTTCTCTTAAAAAAAATTATTTAGCACATAATTTTAATTTTTTACGTGAATATTTTATAAAAAATAGAATAAATAATTACAAAAAAATATTAAAGGAGATTAAAAATGATAAAAAAAGTAATTGATAAAAAAGAGCATTTTTATTATCAAATTCCTAAGAGTTTTGTGATGAATAATTACAAAGAAATGGATAATTCTGTATCAAATAATATATTGTTGGTTTATTGTGCTATAGATAAGTGGAAAAATACCAAAAGTCAATATAGGGGAACTCTGTTGGGCTTAGCAAAAGATTGTGGCATACCATTAGCTTCTGATAGGAACTTATCGCATATGGTAAAAAAATTAATTACTATTATGGAGTTTATGGAAGATAATAAAATGTTTTTAGTGATTGAGGGGGATTATCATAATGTAACAGAAATGTTTGTTTTGCAAGTAAATGATTTAAATTTTACAGATAAAAAAAGTTATGTGTTATTAGATGACATATATTTAGATTATATTTTAAATTTAAAATGTTCGATAAAAAAGTGTAACCTTCTTCAAATTTTATTATATGTTTTATCTCCCAAAATTGAACATAAGATAGCAAATAAAGAAACTGGCGAAATAACAAGAGTTTATTTTCAGGTTTTTTCTGAATCAACTCATCACATAGCAAAAAGGCTTGGAATATCAGATAATACTATAAAAAAAGCATTAAGTTTATTGTCAGATGTAAAATCAGAAAATGGCAAGCCGCTAATAGTTCGTCAACATAAAGGATATATAAAAAATGGAAAATATCATAAATTTCCAAATATATATACAGAAAATAGTCTTGGATGGGAAAAACGTATAATGGCGGAATTTAAATATTATGATAAGCAAGTTGAAAAGAGGCTTAATTAACTGTATCAATAGTATATTTTAACCGTATGGAATTCCAATCGGTTAAAAATGATTATAATAAAAAATAAGAACTACGCTTTTCTCTGAATTGAGATTATCGTGGTTCTTATTTTTGAATATTTAAGTTTATTTTTTATTTGTTTTCGTACATATCAAGAAATTCTTTCGGTGTCATAACCGGTATTAGTGGTGTTTCAAAATCTTTTACATTATTTGTAATAATATAATCTACACCATTTGCCAAAGCTGTTGTATATTGAATAGCATCTTCGAAATCTTTCCAATTCAATTTATAAGCCTCATTAAATTCTTTTTCAGTACTTTCAATAATAATTAAATAATCCAACAATCTATGAAGAAGGTCTTGCACTTCATAAGGAGTAAACATTTTTCTTCCATCTTTTCTCTCTTTTAATGAAATGTAATTGATTGTAGTAATGGAAATTGAAGTAACACATTCAATTTCTTGATTTTGTATGGCTAAATTAAGAATTTTTGAAGCATTATCATAATCAGCTCTGTGTAGAATACAATCAAGAATTACATTTGTGTCTAACATTATTATCATTTGTTTAATATTCCTTTTATTCTTAATTCATCAAAATCTATCGGTTCGTCATTTTTAAAAAAATTTATAAAGTAATCAAAATCTTCTTTTCTTTTTTGTGGTGAAATTTCTTTTAACTTTTCTTTATGTTTGAGGATTATTTCTTCTCTACGTTCTTGAATAGTTTTTTCCATATAATCACCGCCTTTCTTTATTTACATTATATCACGAAAAATTCCTAAGTAAACGTAATTTTGAATATAAAAGCGGTCAAAGATTTGATTTTTAAGAATAAATGATTAGACATTGTTATTTCAAGAAGGGAGGGCTTTTTATGCCAAGACTTGATGAAAGCCAGTTCTCCGTGGAAGATTTAAAAAGTATGCGTTTGTTCTTAACAAGCAAAGGTAGACCAACATCTGATATGACGGATGAAATATGGCAAAAGTTGTATGTTCAACTCAAGAAAAAGGTCGAGCCATATAGAGATGGTTCGACAAAGCGCATGAATGCGAGATGTTCTGTGCCTGTAATTAATGATTGGGGTGTATATGAGGAAGACAAAACATCTGATTGGAAGCGTTATTGTATGTTTATCAACTCAGCTCTTGATGATATTAGAGGCGGTCAGCATACTTTGTGCTTTTACTACTATCAAATACTCCAATTATTAAAGTTTCACAAGGAAACGTTGAGAACAAAATATAACAAAAAAGATACTTATTGGGAAGTGTGGCTAGAAAAGTAAGGAGAACAAAATGAATTGGATTAATCCGAGGGAACAACTGCCTGAGACTTGTGGGGAGTTTTTAATTATTCATAAGTATTATGGAGTTTTAAAAAAATCTGTTGAATATGAGGTTGTTTTTTATGATGGTGAGAAAATGTGGTGGGGAAACGACATCTCCTATTCAACGGAACAAGTTATGGCTTGGTGCAAATTACCTGATTTTCCTGATTTTATCGAGGTGGAATAATGTATATACTAAAAACTTTTTTAAGAGAAAAGATAGATTCTAATATAAACTTTCAAGAATTATTAAGTGTTCAATATTTTGAAGATGATGAATTTGATAAGGCTAATGATTTTTTGTTTAGGGTAAATAGTTACTTTGAAGAAAATAATTTAAATCTAAGATGTGAATTGCAAAGAATATAAACAAAGGGGAAAACAATGAGTTTAAAAGGAAGGAATCAACGATTCATTTTTAAGATTACCTCTTCTCGGTTACGACAAAATAAGTGGAATTTAAATTTGAAACTAAAAGAAGCTGTTAAAACTGGTGAAGTAGTCGGTATTGGTGAAAGTCAGTTGATTCGTTGGCTTGACGAATTAAACGGTATTGAAAATTGCGAGGAAACAATTGTTGAAATAAAAGAAAATATTGAGAAATACCGAACAGAAATCAGGACGGACGAAAATATCCGTCCTGTTCTCAAGTCTTTATACCAACAGCTAGACCATTATTCTTTCAAAAAAGACTATATAACGGTGGTTATGGATAGTGTCTCAGATTATCGCAAGTTGTATAAAAATGGATTTAAGGTTAATGGAATTAAATTTAGACGGTTACTTGGAACTTCAAGCGGTATAAAAGTGAATACTATTGTATTTATAAATGAAAAGTACTATGAGGAAATATTTAAACGTATAACAAATGGAAGAGATTTAAATAAAGAATTTGTACCGGCTAAACTTGAAGCTTATCAGGCTTTAGTTTGTTCCTCTTCTATTCCAGTTTCTATGCCTAAAAAAGTTATATGCGTTCCTGATTGCTATACGCATTTTAAAGCGGATGTAATTGAGCTTGATGATTTAGAAGATGGCGAGCCTAAAATGTCTTTTGTCAAAAATAAAGATTGTGAACAATGCGCAAATGACGGTTATGGATTGGGGACTCCTGAGCTTTTGCAACGATGGGGAAAAGATATAGGTGAAGATTACATTTTATCAAGTTGTGTTATTCGAAATGCTTTTTGTAAAGGAACTATTCTCCCAATTGATTTTAAGGAATTTGCAAGTAATCATGGTGTTACTAAAATAGAAGACTCTTGGGGAATCGAACATAATATTGACGAAGTAGAGTTGATTCTTACAGAAAGTATGTTAAAACTTTGGAGTTCTTATTCTTCCATTGATTCATATTTGAATAAATGTAATGAAAATCATTATTCATTCTGTATTACAAAAGCTGCCGAAGATGAATTGGAAAATGTTAGAAATATGAATTATCAGTTTTTACAATCTTATAATTTTACTGATGATGATATAGATGAATTAATAAATCCTACTATTTCTGAGATTCAAGATATATTAAAAAATGATTGGCGAAAAACTATTTGTTATACAAAGGGAGTAAATTTATCAAAAGAGAATATAAATACAAATTTTAATTCTGATTTTTCAACAGCATTAATGATTGAGCCAACTGTTTTATATGACGATTATGTTCAAAGTCAAATTCAAGGTATGATTAATAAACGTATTCAAGATTCTAAAATTGGTGTATTAAAAGTAAATGGCTGTTATTCTCTCATATCAGGAGACCCTTATGTGTTGTGTCAATCTATTATGGGATTAGAACCTACAGGTTTGCTTAAAGCCGGCGAAATTTATAGTCAATATTGGAACAAAAGAAATAAAGACCAAATTGTATTATATAGAGCACCTATGACTGTACATTCAAATATAAAAAAAATGAATGTTGTTCATACGGATGAAATGGAACATTTTTATAGATATATAAAATCAGTAATTATTTTTAACAATTTTGATACTTCTCCTGATGCAATGAATGGGTTCGATTTTGATGGAGATGCGGTCATTTCAACTTCCAATGAGGTGTTAATAAAAAATACAAAAAATTTACCAGCCGTTCAATGTATTCAATATAAGGCAAATAAAAAAATTCCAAGTGAGGATGACATTTTTGAATCGAATATTTTAGGTTTCGGGAATGCTGTTGGTGGAATAACAAATAAAGTAACTTCTATGTTTGAAGTACAAGCGAGATTTCCAATAGATAGTGAAGAATATAAAATAATGGATTATCGAACTAAATGCGGACAGTTATACCAACAAGAAAGTATAGATGCCATAAAAGGAATAAAGGCTAAACCAATGCCTAAATACTGGCATGATTTTTATGCTACAAAAATAAGTGAAGATGATGATGAAAAAACTAAAACATGGAAGGAATATCAAAGAACTTTAGTAGCTGATAAGAAACCTTATTTTTTTAGATATGTTTATCCAAAAGATAATGCCAAATGGATTAAATATATAAAAGATAGTAATTTTAAAGCAATAATGCAATTTGGAAAAGAAATTGACGAATTAAAAGAATCTACAAATAAAACTACAGAGGAAGAAATGTTTTTGAAAAATTATGATAAATTACTTCCTCTTGGAATCGCACCTTGTACAATAAATCGTATTTGTTGGAAAATTGAAGATACAATAAAAAATGAAAGGATGAATAACAGTTTTACTTTTAATTATGAATTATTAAAAGATATGACTTATAAATATAATGTTAAGGAATATAATTCAATAAAAAATCTTTATAATTTGTATATTTCTGATAGAAATTTATTGGATAAATATAATCACAGTAACAAAATTGAACCTGATGATTATATTTGTAAAAGAAATATGTTGAATCTCAATTTCAAAAGAGACTGCACTTTGGTTTGTCCTAATAAATATATTTTATGTAATATCTTAATTGATATATGTTATGAAGATTCAATCAAAAGTAAAAGAATGGTTTGGGAAATGTGTGGTGATGTATTAATTGAAAATCTTTTAAAAAAACATAATTATTATTTTAATTGTCCTGTTAAAGACATAAATGGTGAATTTGAATTCGGGGGTATAAATTTTTCTATGCAAGTTTACAAATATGAAGGTGCGTTTTAAAAAAACAAAGAATAAATATATATCTAATAATTACTTGAGGTATAAATTATGGCAAAAACACGAACTTGTAAATATTGTAAAAAAGAATTTATAAGCAAAAGAAATGCAAAGTATTGTTGTGAAAGATGCCGAGAATTAGGCAATAAAGAATACAATTCAAAATATCGAAAAAGCCCTTTGAATCAAAGTGATGTTGATGAAAATGGAAATTTGAAAAAAGTCAAAAAGCATAAAGAAAATAATTTAATTGAAGATGCTAAAAAAGCTAAAGACTTAGGTTTAACTTATGGACAATATATTGGAAGTATTTATGCCAAGAAAAATCCTATAGTTAGAAAATGGTGGTAATGTATATGCTTTTAGATGAATATTCAATTGCTGAACAAATAATGATTACAAAAAAAATAGCTAAAAATGAAGAATTATTTATAGTTGCCAAATATCTTAGAAATGAAATTAAATGTGATGAATTAACAACTTTTTCAATTTTAGATAATATATTGAGTCGTTCTAAAAAAAATTATAATCCTGCTAAATCAGCCAAATATGTAATGAGTGTTGTAAAGAAAGCTTTAAATAATAAATTAAAGAAGGTCGATTCAATAATTGTTACTAATAATGAATTAGAAATTATACATAATATTGAAAATTTAAAATTGCAAAGACTACTCTTCTCTTTGTTAGTTTATGCAAAGTTTAGGAATTGTTTATCTGAGGATAACAATAATTGGTGTAACATAAATATTAATGAATTATATAAAACTGCAAGAGTATCTACTAGAAATGCAAAAGAAAAAGGAATGTTGCTTAACAAATTAAAAAATTTAAAATTAATTTCTTTTTCTCGGAAAAATACGAATTTAAATATACGTTGTGAGTTTGTAGATAATGAAAATTTAGAGGGAATTATTATTTCAGATTTGCGAGAGTTAGGATATCAATATTTGGCATTAACAGATAAAGAACATTTTTTAAAATGCAGCAATTGTGGAGTAACCATAAAAAGAAAAAATAAAAATGATTATTCTACAAAATATTGTAATTCATGTTTAATGTTAAAAAATATCGAAAACAAACGTAATTCTTTTTTAAAACTAGACTAAGCCTATCTTTGACAAACACAGTAAATTCAATGGCTTCAAGAATCTTACGTTTTTTTCTATATTGAATATAGTATACAAGATATAGGTATATTCAAAATATTAAGAAAAGGATGTGAATGGATTTGATTAGAATTTCAAAAGAAGAGGCAAAAAAGCTTCGGCAAATGGGAGTGTCCGACAAAAGGGATGGAATAACACATACTTGGGGACATCATAAACATTATTTTCTATGTGAAAGCAATCAGAATATGCAGATTCTTTCGCAAATTAGAAAGTGAGGTGTGTTTTATGGATGGTTTTACTATAGATGTGCCTATTCCGGAAAGCTTAGAAAATTTACAATTGCCTGCTCCTGAATTGTTAAATACTTATTGTTTAAATGAATATAGAATTATTTATATTGATTATGATATTGATATAAGTATTCTTCAAGTTCAGCGTCAAATTATTTTATATAATTTACAAGATAAAGAATCAAATGTTCCAGTTGAAGAAAGAAAACCGATTAAAATATTAATTGATTCTCCGGGTGGATATTTAAGTGAAACAATGTCTTTAATTGCTGTAATTGAACAATCTGAAACTCCAATATGGACTTTTAATATTGCAGAAGCTTATAGTGGGGGTTCAATGATATTAATTTCGGGACATAAAAGATTTGCTCTTCCTTATTCAAAAGCATTGGTTCATACGGGAAGCGGTGGATTAAGTGGAACTCATGAACAAGTCATGGCACAAAGTAAAAAATACGAAAAAGAAGTAAAAGTTATGGGTGATTTTATTTGTTCTCATACAAAAATAGATTCAAAACTTTATAGTAAAAACAAAGCGAAAGAATGGTATTTGGATACTGAGGAACAATTAAAATATGGTCTTGTTGATGAAGTTGTTACTAATTTGTTTGATTATTTATATAGGTGAACAATATGACGAAGAAAGAATTAGCTATATCAATTAGAAATGATACAGGATATCCCATGTCGGAAATAAAAGAAATAATTGAATCAATGACAACGCATATTGGAAATTCACTTATTCATGGAGAACAAGTTAAAATTCAAGAATTTGGAACTTTTAAGCCAAAAGAAGTTGCATCGAGAAAATTTAAAAATATAGCAACAGGTGAATACGAAGAAACAAGTTCTCATAAAAAAATTAACTTCATTCCATGTTTAGAATTAAAACAAGCTTTAAAATAGTTCTATATGGATTTTTCTACTCCATATTTAGTCTCCTTTTCATATTTCTAGTAGTCGGATTAGAGACTCTAAACCTAATCAAAAAGTCTGGTGCGGACGACTATAAACACTACCGCACTTATATCTAAAATTCGTTTAGAAATGGTTAAGACCTTCTAGTTATTAACTAGTAGAATCGAGTTCGAATCTCGAATTTTAGATTAGAGAGCAATCTCCTTTTTTAATCATTTTTTTAGGGAAGATGCATTATGCATCTTCTCTTTTTTATTGAATCAATTCTTTGATAGTTTGAATATAGTGGATTTTCCACAAAACGGTTATCTCCACCGTAAGGAGAAATAATAATTAAGGAGGTACGTTTTATGCGTACACCAACGATTTAGGGAGTTGTTTGTCTCAAGGGCAGATAACTCCCCTTTTTAATGGATTGAATGGATGGTGATAAATTATGGCAAGAATACGACAAGCTAAATCCGAAAGAGAAATATCTCATCTTACAGTTGGAAAAGTAAGAAAAGAATACAATCTTTTGGCAGATGAATATAACAGAATAATTGAGCAGAAAGTTTTGCTTTGTCCAAAATGTAATGAGTATAAATTAAGTGCAAAAGATGGAAAAAAAGAATTCTATATTGATAGTAGATGGGCAACAGGTTTTTTCCCAATTTGTAAAGATTGCTTAAAAATGATGGCTGAACAACGAAAAGACCATCGTTTTCCTGCAAATGAAACAAAAGAATCTGTACAAGCAGTATTAAGATTGATGGATAGACCTTATATTGATAAATTTTACGAACAATGTAAAGAAAATATTAGAAATAATAATGCAGAGTTGGGAATATATGATGAGAATCCATCAGTATTTGCATATTATATTCGAGGAATTTCTTCTCTTCCTCAATTTAAAAATAAAAAATGTTGGGCGGATTCTGATTTTGGTAGCAATGCTTCAATTGATGATTTTGCTGAACAAATTGTTTTTGATAAAGACACTATTAATAATGGGCGAAAACGTTTTGGAAGAACATTTTCTGAGGAAGATTTGATGTTTCTTGAGACAGAATATCAAGATTGGATTTCAAGATATGAATGTAATACAAAAGCTCAAGAAAAAGTATTTAGAGCTTTATGTTTAAATGAATTACAGCGTACAAATGCAATAAAAAAGGGACAGTCAACTAAGGATTTAGATAAAGCTTATCAAGATTGGTTAGATACTGGAAATTTAAAACCTAAACAAAATTCAATGGATGCCTTTTCAGATGCTCAAACTTTAGGCACTTTGATTCAAAAATACGAAGAAGAACGTCCTCTTCCAACTATTGATTCAGAATTAGAAGATGTTGATAAGATTGGTTTGTATATAGATGTATTTTTTAAAGGGCATTTATGTAAAGTTTTAAATATTAAAAATAGGTTCTCAAATATATATGAGAATTTCATGCAAAAATTTACAGTTAAGCCTCCGGAATTTAATGAAGATGAAGATAGTGAAGCTATTTTCGATAAGATTTTTGGAGGAATTGAAGATGGATAATGAAAGTAATAATAAAAATATAAAAACTATTTTTAAAGAGAAAACAGACCGTTTAATGGAAGGTATAGGTTGCTGGGCTGCATTTTATCGAAAAAATCCACAACGTTTTGTAAAGGAATATTTAAATATAAATCTTAAACTTTTTCAAAAGATTTTGTTGTATATAATGATGCAATGCACAAATATTGTCATTTGTGCGTGTCGAGGAATCGGAAAAACTTGGATTGGTGCATTATACATGGTTGTAAGATGTATTTTATTTCCCGGAACTAAAATAATAGTTGCATCAGGATTTAAAGAGCAGTCGCTTGAAATAATACAAAAAATTAAAGATGATTTTTTGAAAAATTATGATTGGGGTTCTTCTAATCTAAATCTAGAAATAGAATATATATCTGATTCTATAAATAAACCTGAATGTATTTTTAAAAATGGAAGCTTTATAAGGATTGTTACTGCAAGTGATTCTGCTCGACATAATAGGGCAAATGTTATTTTTCTTGATGAATATAGAATGGTTCCAAAATCAATTATAGAAACTGTTATTAAAAAGTTTTTAACAGCTCCAAGACAACCGGGTTATTTAAATAAACCTGAATATAAACATTTGGCAGAACGAAATATTCAAGTTTATGCTAGTTCTGCTTGGCATTCTAGCCATTGGTCGTATGAAAGATTCAAATCATATTTTGCAAATATGTTAGATGATAGTAAGAAGTATTTTTGTGTTGATTTGCCATATCAATTAGCAATAATGGAAAATTTATTACAACGTGAACAAGTTGAAGATGAAATGTCTGAAGCTGATTTTGACCCTTTTTCGTGGGAAATGGAAATGTGTGGTTTTTGGGCTGGCAGTAATGGTGATGAATTTTTTAAATATGATGATGTGGCAGTTAGAAGAAAGATAAAAAATGCTTTTTATCCGCTTGAAATTTATAAAAATCATCATATAGCAATTCCTGAACTTATGACTAATGAGCGAAGAATTTTATCTGTGGATGTTGCGCTAATGAGTTCTAGAAAAAATAAAAATGATGCTTCTGCGTTATGGATTAATAGTGCAGTTCCAACTGATAATAACGATTTGATATCTAATTTTGTATATGGTGAATCACATGAAGGGCTAACAACAGATGATTTAGCTCTTTTAATTATGCGTGATTTTTATCAATTTAAATGTACAGATTTAGTACTTGATACTAATGGTGTTGGCTTATCTGTTTTTGATATGCTCATTAAGCCGCAATATGACCCTGATTATGGTGTGACTTATGATGCTATGACTTGTATCAATGATACTGAAATGGCTAAACGTTGCAAAATTAAGGGGGCAAATAAAGTTATTTGGTCTGTTAAAGCAGATGCAAAATATAATTCAAATTCAGCTCAACTTCTTAGAGCTGGATTTTTAAATGGAAATATAAATCTTTTAAGAACAGATGTAGATGTTGATGATGAATTGAAAAAGATAAGAGGCTATAAACAATTTACCCAACGTGAACAAGCTTTACTAAGAGTTCCATATGTTCAAACAACATTGCTTGTCAATGAACTTATTAATTTAGAGCATGAGTTGAAGGGTACAAATATTCGTATCTATGAGCGTAGTGGAATGAGAAAAGACCGCTACTCTTCTATCATGATGAATTATAAAGTTTGTCAGGAGCTTGCTATAAAAAGAGCTCCTGTAAATCACGAAAATAAATTAGTTAATATGTTACCAATTGTAAATGCAAGACGAATTAGAGCAAATTAATAAGGAGGTGTGCATGGCACAAAAATATGACACTAACTCTTCAAGGGTTAAATCTTCGGCAAGCACACCGGAGAAAAAGGGATTATCTGCCAATGAATTAAGAGAATGGTGGGATAAATATGCTCAGAGAATAGAAAATTTTGAAAAAAATCAAGATGCTTTAAAAAAACTAAAGGATGTTGAAAAATCAACAAGATTTAAAACCACTTCAAGAATTACTAAAGAGAATTTAAGAACATATTTAGAAAATCCCTCAAGTAATGAAAAAGGATTACGAGATGTGTCTAGATATCTTGCAACACGTTGTCAAGTATATTATAGGCTTATTAAATACAATGCAAATATGTTTTGTTTAGATGCAAGAAGTGTTGTTCCTGCTTATAATCCTTCCGAAGAAGAAACGAACGACCAAAATATGATTGAAAGTTATTATAATACTCTTTCATTGTTAAATAAAATGGGTTTACAATTAGAATTTTTAAAAGTATATGTGACTTGTTTTATGGAAGATGTATTTTATGGAGTTTGTTATTTTGATGAAGATTCGGAACAATATCCTTCGATGTTTTTCTTACCTTTAAATCCTGATTATTGTAGGATTCAAGGAGTTTGGGAAGATGGAACATTTTCATATGCATTTAATATGAATTTTTTCAATCGTAATCAGGAGTTAATAGAATTATGGGGTGAACCATTTGAAAGTATGTGGAACGAATATCAATCAAGTGGTGTTCAATGGCAAACTGTACCGCAAGAAGTTTCAGTTTGTTTAAAGTTTAGAGCTGAGGATTGGGAAACTATTATTCCACCATTTTCAGGTCTATTTTCTGCTTTTTTGGGATTATTAGAAGAAGAAGATGTTCAAGCAATTGCAAGTGAAGAAGAAATATATAAATTGCTTGTACTTACTCTTCCATTACTAAAAAATACAAATTCTCCTGATGATTTTGCGGTTGACCCTAATACTGCTATAGATTATTTTAATAAATTCAAAAATTCTTTGCCGTCCTTCGTTGATGCAATACTCTCTCCTATTCCAATAGAATCAATTAGTTTTAATAAAGATGTTGCAGATGATACCACTAGAGTTCAAAAGGCTACAGAAACAGTTTTAAATTCTTCGGGCGGCGCTCAGATATTGAATAGTATTAATTTGAGTACAAGTGCCGCTTTTGAAGCAGTTGTTAAATCTGATACAGAATTTGCTATTTCTTCTCTTTTACCTCAAACAGAAGCTTGGGTAAATAGTTTTGTTGCAAGATATGTAGATAAACCATGTAAAGTAAAATTCTTTGAAGTTTCCATTTATACCAAAGATAAATTGCGAAAAGATTTACTTGAAAATGCTCAAAATGGATTGCCTACAAAGCTTGCTATTAATTCAATGAGTGGATACTCGGAATTAGATACTCTTGCTCTTAATTATTTAGAAACAGAAGTTTTGCATTTGCAAGATTCATTAATACCTTTAAGTACTTCTTATACACAAAGTAATAAACAAAGTGGTGGGCAAGAAAAAGATATTGATGAATTAACAGATGCAGGTGCAAGAACACGTGATGAAGATTTAAATGGTAAATAAGGTGGTGGAGTGAATGGAAGAAATAAAAACATTTGTATGTACTTCTGACGAAGAAACTCGCAAAAAATTAATAAAAGAAGGACTAATTGAAATAAAAAATGCAAATGGCGTATATACTTTTTTAGTTAATGGAAAAATAAATTTTGCTGTTGATGAAAAAAAAATTAAATATACGAATAGTTTAAGTATCTAAAGAAAGGAAAAGACATGGGAAATCGCATACTTACAATGGAGGATTTGGTAGAGTTTTGCAAAACTCAAAAAACATTTTCTTTTAGTGCGAAAGAATCAGGTCATCCTGTAGTTGTTAGGACTTATGGACATAAGCTTGAATATTCTTCTGATGAAGATTATGGATTGTTAAAAATGACATTGAAAGCTTGTCATACTGGTCTTAATAGAAATGGTAGTTTTATTTCAGATGCAGATATGCAAAAAGCTTTACCATCTTTGGCAAATAAACCAATTTTAGCTGAAATTACTAAGAATTCCAAAGGTGAAAAAGATTTTGGAACGCATGCAGTTGAAATGGTTGAAAATGACGATGGTGAACTAGAAATGTATTATCTAGAAAAACCTGTTGGAATAATTCCTGAAAGCTGTAATGCACATTTGGAATATGATAAAGATGAAAAAAAGAATTATGTTAAAGCTGATTCTTATATTTTTAGATATTATGGAAATGAAACTGCTTCTATTCTAGAGAGGAGAAATGGCTCTGAGGTTAGCGTAGAAATTGAAATTGAGAATATGTATTGGGATGCTAAAAATAATTATCTTGTTATAAAAGATTTTGTTTTTAATGGAGTAACTTTGTTATCTTCTGAGGTTGAACCCGGAATGAAAAATTCTCGAATTGATATTTCAGATTTATCGCACTACTCTTCTTTTGATTACACAAAAGAAATTTCTGACATGCAAGCACGTTTGGCTTATTTGGAGTCAAATTTTGCTATAGAAAACTCGAAGAAAGGAGGAAAAGTACAGAAAATGAACAAGTTTGAAGAGCTTTTAGCAAAGTATAATAAGACAATTGAAGATATTCAATTTGATTATGAATCTTTGTCTGATGAAGAACTTGAGGAAAAATTCAAAGAAATGTTCGATGGAAATGAAGACCCTGAAAATTCTGAAACTAATGAAACGGAAAGTACTGAAAGTTCAGAGAGTTCCGAATCTGAAAGTTCCGATGCATCGACTTCTGAATCTGAATCCGAATCTGATTCAAGTTCATCTAGTGAATCTGAAACTCCATCTCCTGTTGAAGAAGGTGTTCCTTCGGGTTCTATCTCTGATGATGATAATACTGCTCCAACTTCTACAAAGAAAAAGCCAAATGATTTTGCGCTTTCTCTTCAAGAGAAAATATCTGCTTTGTCTAATCTTGTAAGTGCTACTTATGAGGAAGAGGATAATGAGTGGTATGGTATTATTGCTTATGATGAATTTGTTGTAATGATTGGCTATTTTAATGGACGAAATTATAAGCAAAAATATACATCTGAGAATGGTGAATACTATTTAGTGGGTGATAGGGTTCAAGTTTATGAACAATTTTTAACTCAAGAAGAAATGGATGCTCTTGAATCAATGCGTCAAGAATATTCAAAGCTTGTTGAATTCAAAGCAAATATTAAAAAAGCTGAAATTCAGTCTGCTAAAGAAGAGTTATTTAATGATGAAAGATTCAGTTTAATTATTGATACTGATGAATATAAAGATTTGTTAAATAATGCAGAAAAGTTTTCATTAGAAGAAATTGAGACCCAATTAAAAGTAATTGTCGCAGATAGTTTTTTGAAAAACCAAGATTTTTCAAAATTCAGTAAACAACCAAGTGGAAAAATGTTTACTCTTCCATCAAAACAAGCCAATACAATTACTTCAAAATACGGTGGTATCTTTTCAGAAGAAAAATAATAAGTAATAGTTTGAGAATCGTTTAGACGGTTCTTTTTTTATGTAAAAAATTAAGGAGGAAAACATAATGGCTATTGATATTGTAAAAGGCAGTCACGGTTATGCATTTCCAGCTAAAGTATTAGCTGGAATGGGTGGCGCTCATCAATTTAATATTACAACAACAGCAAATCATGATAATGGCGAGCTTGTAAATCGTGGTGATTGGAATAGTTTTGACAATTATCTTGAGGCATCTGTAGCAGCACAGAATTCATTTGCTGGAATCATTCAGCAGGTAAATCCTGATGATTCACATGCATGGTATGTAGAAGTTACAGCTGATACAGACCTTTTATTCCTTTATAATGCACCAGTTAGTGAATATCCTGAGAAGGAATTCCAAGACCTTTCTCTTTTCTATAACAAGAGTGGTGATGTTGTAAGAGGTTACTCACTTCGTAAGGGCGATATTATCATGCTTTCAGATGTATTGTTTGATGGAACGCCTGAAGAAGAGAAAACTCTTACATACAAAAATGGCAAGTATGTAGTTGCAGAATAATCTAGGAAAGGAGAAAGAAAATGAGCAAAAAGAATTTTTCACAGCACGTTTTAAATGTGTTTGCAAGTCATAATACAACTCATGAGCAGATTTCTCAGCTTATGACAGATGTTGCTCTTAATCGTGAGATTTATGATGAGGCTACTGGAAGGGTTATCTCTAAGGCAGAAGCAAATCAGAAAATTTATAATTTCTCTCTTGAAATTCTTGGTATTGACAAGAATGATTCAAAGAAAGAAATGCGTAGAGCATTTAGAGACCACGGACGTGAGTTCTTTGATATTATTGAAGACACAATTGATGAAGTAATTTCTACAGGATTTGGAAATGAACCTTGGTTTAATGACCTTGTAGAATCTAAGAACATTAATAATGGTGATAGACAAGATTTCTTAGTTGAAAGTGATGCTATCCTTGCAGTAGCAAAAGCAGGCGTTTCTCATCACGACCATATTTTACAAAGAATTGGCAAGGGTGAAAGAAAGTCTATTCCTACTTCACTTTTTGTTGTTAAGATTGGTGAAGATATTAATAAATACGTCCTCGGACAAACTGATTGGGCTAAGATGGTTGAGGCTATTTCTAAAGCTTATATTCGTCAGATTCAGGAAATGGTATATTCACAGTTTTCTGCTATTTCATCTCAGCTTCCAGCAGCAGTTATTGGAACAGGTGCTTTAACAGGTCATAAAGATGATTTTGATGCTATCATCGAAAAGGTTAGTGCTGCTAGTGATGGTGCAGAAGTTATTATTTTGGGTACAAAGATTGCTCTTAAAAAGATTACAGTTTTGGCAGATGTTAACTGGGGTGCTAAAGACCAAAGAGATGCTATGATGAATACAGGTACTTTAGGTATTTATGAAGGTACTCGTCTTGTAGAAATCCCTCAGAGATATAAAGATAAGTCTCTTGCAGATTCAGCTAAGCTTATGAGTGATAAGAAGTTACTCTTCTTGGCAGTTGGAAATGGTGACAAGCCAATTAAGTTTGTTGATGAGGGAGATAGTATCATTACTGAGGTTACTGAGCGTGGTGAAGCTGGCGGACGTTGGGATGATTTAATGTCTTACGAAGTTCAGCGTAAAATGGGCGCAGGTGTTGTAGTTGGTAGAGTTATGGGTGAATGGACATTACCATAATGTATTTAGTATATATGGGGAGTAAGCTTATACTCCCCTTAAAAGGATGGAAA
>JAEEGK010013745.1_pt1 | contig 18194 bp, 20 predicted proteins | sample 8958771 | NCBI WGS metagenome assembly JAEEGK01 (sample SAMN16246547, study PRJNA631951) | gut metagenome | biome: gut microbiome; feature: rumen; material: SC-attached | host: Bos | place: Iran: Karaj | collected 2018-10
TTCATTTATGCCCCCTTTAGTAAGTTAGAATCCGACATCCTATTCAGATTCCTGCAAGTTTTCTGAAGAAATATCTTCAATCGCCTGTTCACTGTCCTCTACTGCAGAGTTGGCAGTTTCATCAAGCTCAGCATCAATCGATACTGCTGGTTCTAAAGTTTTGAACGCATAATCCAAAATCATTTTTATTATTGTCCCCATTACGAGGAAAATAACAACAACAATTAAAAGTCTGCTGACAAATGTGGAAAAATCAACCTTCTGCACTATTGATATAACGCAGGATATAAATGCTGCAGCTAATGTGATTATGACTGGCACTGGTTTAGTATTAGTTTTCATCAGCTCCTCCATAGCATTACATATAAATATATTTTAAAGAATTTTAACTTCCTTGCCAACAGCTTTTATGTGATATTCACCAGTTTCACTATAAAGTTCTACTGTACGACCATAATTAAGTCCACAATCTTCAGCTAAAAGTCTAATCCCAAGTTCTTTTAATTTTGCACGGCTTGCTTCTGCATTGCGCTCACCAACGTTTATGCCTGCTGAAGTTCCACTAGGCATTTCAAACATTTTGGCGCCGCCAGCTATTTTTGCAACCATCCTGGCTTTATTTGCACCAGCCTGAATCATTTCATCAAAAAGCTTTTGAATGCCGGTATCTGCAAACTTTGCCACGTTAGAGTTGTTACGTATCTGGGTGCTATCTGGCAACATTATGTGAGCCAATCCGCTTATTTTAGTAGAAGGATCATAAATCGCAATTCCTATACACGAACCAAGACCAATTGTAGTAAGTGCATCAGGAGCTTTGCAAATCTTAAGATCAGCCATGCCTACTTTAATCATCTGCCCCATACAATCACTCTCCTTAAATTGGTACACCAAGCGCAGTTAATATTTTCGCGTATGAATCCTCCTCTGGCATAAGTATGAAATATCCGTTTATGCCCAAATCATCTGAAAACTTAGTATTAATCATTAAGGCATTATCGCCAAAAATACCAAACTGAACAGCTGGGACAGATAAAATAGCCGCAGCCATATCCACCGCCACAAATGGTACGGATGGAACAATTGTCAAATTGGTCAGTCCTGATAGTGCCGATAGATATGACCCGGCAATAATATTGCCAATCTCTTTAATTGCTGACAAATCCATTTCATCGAATGGTTCGTTATAATTGTCATCTCGCATCATTAGTCTGTTTACTATGCGATGAGCCGAGTGTGTGTCCATCAGAAACATCATGGAGCCGTCTATGTCAGCCTCTACACCAAGCATGATGCCAACAATGACATCATCCTCAGCACCAATTGCTGAGCCAAGCTCCTCAACAGGTAAAAAGCATACCTCCGGAACACTCATGTCCATTCTAAGGCCAAGCATATTGGCGATGGCAGTTGTTGCATTGCCAGCGCCAATATTACCTATTTCCTTGAGGACATCAAAATATTTCTCATTAACCTCATTCAGTGTGAGCATTGTTACCTCCCTTTAAGAAGCCTCATTCTCTCCTATGATAGAGCTGATTTCGAAGATTGAAATAAGCTCGTCGCCGTTGGTACCAACGCCACAAATGAAAGAATTTTTGCTTTTTAATGTTGATGTAGGTTCTTCAATATCATCCTCAGATAATGAAAGAACTTCTTTTACTTCATCAACGATGACTCCCATTAAGCCACCCTGATCAAGTTTGAGAATAATGATTCTTGAAGCATCTGTAAACTCATCATCATCAAGGTTCATTCTTCTACGAAGGCTCATTACAGGAACAACCTCACCACGAAGATTTATAACTCCACGATAATACTGAGGTGCCTTTGGAACCCTTGTTATTTTACTCATACGAACAATGTTATCAATATAGGAAATGTCGATACCATAATGCTCGCCACCAATTTTTACTACGATGTATTGTTTCTTTTCTTTTTCAACAACATCAATAACAGCTATATCTGACATGGTTTCACCTCCTGTTAAATGACAGCATTGACATCAAGAATCATAGCAATTTCGCCATCACCAAGGATAGTTGCACCGCTGATAATCTTGTTGTTGTCAAGCTTACCAAGTGACTTAATAACGATTTCAAGCTGTCCAATAAGGTTGTCTACGATAATACCGCCAAGGGTATCACCCTTCTTGCAGATAACAACTGTCATTGTATCCTCAACCTCTTCCTTAGGCTCAAAATCAAGAATCTTGTCCAGACGGATAAGAGGAATAACCTGACCTCTAAGGTGGATAACCTCTTTAGATTCTACGTATTTAATGTCAGAAACTGGTATATTTTCAATGTTCATAATTGAAGCAAGAGCGATAGCGTATTTCTCGTCTCTGATTTCAACCATGAGAGCCTGAATAATAGCAAGTGTAAGTGGAAGTCTTACAGTAAATGTTGAGCCTTCGCCCATAACTGATTTAACTTCTACATCGCCGCCTAATGCCTCGATGTTGGACTTAACAACGTCAAGACCAACGCCTCGACCTGAGATGTCTGTAATCTGCTTTGCCATTGAGAATGAAGGCATAAACAGGAAGTTGATAATCTCTTTCTGTGAAAGATTGTCAGCCTCTTCAGGTGTAACAAGACCTCTTTCGATAGCCTTTTCTTTAACCTTCTCAGTGTTGATACCGCCACCATCATCTCCTACTTCGATGATAACGTTGTTGCCTTCCTGGAACGCATTAAGGAAGATTGTACCTGTCTCAGGCTTTCCAGCTGCACGTCTTTCTTCTGGAGACTCGATACCGTGGTCAGCAGAGTTACGAAGCAAATGCTGAAGTGGATCACCTAACTGGTCAACAACAGTACGGTCAAGCTCTGTATCCTCACCTGTCATGTCAAGATCCATAGGCTTGTTAAGCTTACGGCTTAAATCTCTGATCATTCGAGGGAACTTGGCAACTACTGATTCGATAGGAACCATTCGAACCTTCATAACTGATTCGTGAAGGTTGGTTGTGATTCTCTCAAGGTACTCAATGTTCTCGTGTAATGTCTGACCATCAATTTCAGAACCGTTACTCTGAGAAGCAAGTGAGTTCTTTGCAATAATAAGCTCGGATACCTGGTTCATCAAAGCATCAAGCTTTTCAATATCTACACGGATTGTACGTGAAGTAACAGGCTTGTTAGCAGGCTGTGTTGTCTTGCCGCCAGCTGCCTTTGCTGCTGGTGCAGGTGCAGTTGTAGCTGCAGGTGCAGGTGCTGCAGGACTTGCAGGTGCTGCAGAAGCCGCTGGTGCTGCCTCTGGTGCAGGTGCTGCTGCCTCTTCCTTCTTTTCGTACATATCAGGTGTTACCTTATCGGCTTCAACTGAATCGATTTCAGAAACAGACTTAACTGCATCAAGAATTGGTGCAAGCTCTGATTCTGAAGATAAAATAAATGAAAAATCAAATTCGAATTTTTCATCTTCGATGTCTGAAGAACTTGGGTCGAATGCTAAGATTCCACCGAATTCTTCCACAGCTTTAAATACAAGGAAAGCTCTGGCTGCCTTAAGCAAGCACTCCTTGTTAATATGAATAGTAAAACCATAGAGCTGCTTTTCAGCTTTAAGCTTATCAACAAGCTCTGGCTCAAGTTTCATCTTTCTGTATAAAGGTAACTCACCAGTCTCTTGTGCTGGTGCTCCCTCAGCCGCTGGTGCCGCTTCTGCCTCAGCAGCAGAAGCTGCTTCTGGTGCAGGGGCATCTGAGCCGCCTTCGGCCTGATTGAGATAATCATTTAAAAGCTTAATCAGGGCTTCATTCTCTTCTGTACCTTCATTTGAAGTAGCCTTAACTGTATCAAGGTATGCCTCAATAGCATCAAGGCATTTGAAAAGAATGTCGATAAGTGCTGAATTTACCTTTACATTATCATTACGCACTTCCTGGAAAACGTTTTCCATATCGTGTGTAAGATGCTGCATTCTCTTGAACCCCATAGTACCAGCCATACCCTTTAAAGAGTGAGCTGCACGGAAGATTTCATTGACAACGTCCTTGTTATCAGGCTCTTTTTCCAACTCCATAATATTGTCGGAAAGGCTCTGAATATGACCACTTGTCTCGTCGATAAAAATATCTAGATACTGACTTACATCCATCCTATTAACCTCCAAGTCTTTTCACAATTGAATCAGCTACAGATTTTAGTGGAGCAACCTCATCGGATAATCCCCCCTGCTCCACAGCTTTCGGCATTCCATATACAACGCATGTGGATGCTTCTTGCGAAATAACGTAAGTCTTCTTAAATTGCTTTAAGTATTTGATTCCTTCGGAACCATCAGCTCCCATTCCTGTGAGAACCACACAGAGGATTTCGTCAAAGCTTGAATCCTTTAGGGACCTGTACATAACATCTGCACAAGGCTTAAGGCTGTTCACAGGCGGGCTATCGTCTAGATGACAATAGGCTGCATGACTTGCGTCTTCGCAGATTTCCATGTGCTTACCTCCTGGAGTAATATAAATAATTCCAGGCTTAAAATACTCTCCGTCTTCTGCCTCTTTAACCTTGATTTGAGCTATCTGATCCAGTCTTGATGCCAGGGAAGCTGTAAAGCCTTCCGGCATGTGCTGAACAATGACTAGCGGAACAGATAGATCACTAGGAAGCATAGGTACAAAGGTGTGCAATGCCTGGGGGCCTCCTGTAGAACAAGCCAAGGCGATAATCCTTTTGGTGCGAACACCTGAACTACCAGATTTTGGCTGTGATGCTGGTGGCTTTGGCTTTTCAGCAGGCTTTGGCTGCTCATCAACAGAAATAGTCTGTACATTACTAATTCCTGACTTTGCACCCATAAGTCTGTTGCGAACCATCTGCATCTTTTCTTGAGTAGACCTTTGTGACTGCTCAATTTCCTTGGCATTTTTGCTTGCCCCAGACCTCTGTACAATTGTCTTGTAGTTGTTTGACTTAATGGCTCCATGCAATGCTTTTACCAAGTTGGCTGCAAAAACATCTCTGGTGTCATTTCCGGAACGGATTGGCTTAAGAACAAAATCAAGTGCACCCAATTCCATGGCCTTAACAGTGCTTTCAGCATCCTCCTTTAATGTGGAGCTCATAAGCACTACATTGAAAGGAATTGATTCGGATGTCAGTCTCTCGATAAGCTCTAAGGCTGTCAACCTAGGAAGCACCATATCCAAAACCACAAGGTCGTACGGATTGTTCTTTATTTTGTTGTAAGCATCTTCGCCGTCTGCACTAACGTCGACTACACGAAAATCACTATCTGCATTGATAATATCACAGACAATCCTTCGCATAAGTGCAGAGTCATCAACAACTAAAATCTTATACATTCTTTACCCCTGATCTTTTTTACGAATCCGCCGTTCCTCGTCAAAAATGTACTTTATTATAGTCTCCCTATCCTCTGTCTCCTTAAACAAGAACTCAATTCGATGCTCATAAATTTTGAGTTCCTCTTTGTATTCACTTTTTACTCGTTTAGCAATAACGTTTATTGTCTGATTTACAGTTGTGGTGGCCAGTCTGAAGCTGACATACATGTACCGCTCTGTAACCACATCCTTGGATGCGGTAATCCTTGCTCCGCCGCCGCTAATGTCAACAATGTTTCCCGCCACCGGGTCTCCATAGGTGTTTCCGTATTTCTCCAAATCGTCTTCAATCAATTGCATATTCGGAAGCAGTGCCACATCCTCTGGAATTGGAAGAATTTTAACCGGAATCACACAATCAAATCTGTAATAGTCTCGTCGCTGTACCTTGGTTAGCTTGCTATCCGGCTCAAACACGTAAACCGGGAAGTTTTCTAACCGCCCTCGCTTGGTAATCTTTCCTGTCAGCTGAAACATTCCCGATTTGGTGTTAAACACACCTATAAGCTCTTCCTCCATGGGAATGGTTACAATGCTCCCCTTTCTTGTTGGAATATGAAAGATTACCTCTTCATTTTTGGTAACGCCGAATACACTTGAAATGTAAACACCCCTGTCTGGATCAATGTTGTATTCAGCTTCAGAAGCTTTGCTGGCAAATGTGAATTCAATCGGTGTGCCAGGTCTGAGATCTAAAATTTCCATATACTACGCCCTATCTTTTAGCAATGCATTAAAAATTTGTGATACACCCCATTTGTAATGAGTATTCTCGTCCTTCTTAAGAAGCTTTGAAGCGATGGCCTCAAAATTCTTAGCCGCCTTGGACTGTGGATACTCAATTGAAACTACCTTCTGATTCCTAACAGCCTTCTCTAATGTGGAATCGTATTGCACGTTGCCCAAATAATCCAAATCTCCATTTAGAAACTTTTGAACAACGGAAAGCATTTTGTTATAAACCGCTCGTCCCTCTGACTCGCTGGTAACTTTGTTGGCTACCAAATGTACGTTGGTGCCGCCCTTTAAGTACTTGGAGCTTTTGTACATAGCCTTCATCAGAGAGTATGAATCAGTGAGGGAACTAGGCTCAGGTGTGGAGACTAAAACCACCTCTGGTGAGGCCAAAACAAACTCCAAAACCTGGTCCGAAACACCCGCACCAGTATCTATAATTAGAATATCACATAAGTCGTTTAAAAGTGATAGATTACGCACTAAAAACGTAATTTGTTCACGATTTAGATTATTTAACCCAACAACTCCTGAACCCCCTGAAATAAACCCTATTCCCATAGGTCCGGTTGTAATGATATCTCTAATACTCTTTCCATTAAAAATAACGTCAGAAAGATTATAGTTTGGAATGGTTCCAAACATAACCTCCACATTGGCCAAACCAAAATCCGCATCTAAAATAATTACTCTCTTGCCCATACGGGTAAACCACACCGCCAGATTAACTGCCATGTTGGATTTGCCCACACCGCCCTTGCCAGAGGTAATTGTGATAACCTTGGTGTTTTCAACGGACTTAATGTTGTGCGCCTTTATTACGTTTCTTAAATTCTCCGCTTGATCCATTTAGTTCCCTCCCAACAACTGTTTTACCAGCTTCTGGGCGTTAACAATCTCTATATCATCTGGAACATTCTGACCAACAGTGATGTAAGAAAGTGGTGCCTTGGTGTACTGCTTTAGGTTGAAGATATTGCCAAGGCAATTGGTCTCATCCAATTTAGTAAAGATGAGATTGAAATCCGTAAACTCCATGTAAGAGTCTGCGATATCAATTAAATCCTTGTGCTTGGTAGTTGCTGAAAGCACAAGATAAACCTCGCTGTCGTAAAAATCCCCAAGGGCACTTATAAGCTTTTTAGTGTCCTGACGCTGCTCCTCATTTCTATGAGAAAAGCCAATGGTATCAACCAAAATAACGTCTAAATCCTCGTACTCTCTAGACTGCTTTTTAACTGTATCTAAAAGCTCATCTGCAGAGTAAATAACATTTAAAGGAACGCCTAAAATATTGGCATAGGTCTGAAGCTGATTGGCCGCTGCCATTCTATAGGTATCTGCAGTGATAAGGCCAACCTTTTTACCCTCTTCCACCTTGAATTTGCTGGCAATCTTGGCAATAGTCGTAGTCTTGCCAACTCCTGTTGGTCCAATAAAAAATACAACCTTTGGACGTCTCTCGCCAGGAACAATCTTGGTTGGAGTGCCAAGCTTAAGTACCATCTTTTGATAAACATTTGAAAGTAAATTATCTAAAGAATGGCTGGTCTGGAGAATCTTATCCATGTCCTCCAAAACCTGATTGATATATTTTTCCTGTACCTCATTTTCTAAAAGTACGTTGTAAAGCATCTTCACAAATACATGATTATCATTGTCGATTGATGGCTTATCTGAAAAGTTGTTAACTTTAATCTCGTCGTCTATGTTGTTGACTGGAGCTGCACTGGCAGGTCTAGGCTCCTCCTTTTGCATTTCCCTTTGAAGGTCTCTCACATAGTCTCTAGGAAGAGGCCTTGCATTTGCAGGTCTTGAATATGTAGGCTCAATCAGACGTGCTCTTGGAGCAGTGTCTGTAAGAGGCTCAAAATCATTGGATGAAGATGGCATGCTTGCTGTCTGCTGAGCCCCGGCTTGAGTTAAAGCAGGCTCCGGCGAAGCCATAGAAGCAGGAATAGAAGACTCTTCAGACTGCTTTTCCAAAACTTCATTAACAGCCGAAAAAGCATTTTTAAGTAAAATTGCATCGTCGGCAACGGCATCAAAGCCGCCTCCTCTTGTATCAGTTGGTGTTGCAAAAGCCTGATCCTGTGGTGTCAAAGCATCATCCTCCACTGCCGCTGTAACCTCATAAGTATTGCTTTTGAAGAAGCTTCCCAAGCCCTTTGGCTTGATAACCTTTACGTTCATAATAACCGCTGAGTTGCCAAGCTCTTTTCTGACCTTACTCATTGCCTCTTCTTCGGTTTTTCCAGTGTATTTATTGATTGTCATTTATTCTACCCCGTAACCATTCCTACTGATGAAAGCTCCACATTGGAATCGATTTCATTGTAAGAAACTACTATTAAGTCTTTAATATAATCTTGCGTCATGCCCTTGAAGTACATACGGACAATTGGCGAAGTGACAACTATCGGCGTACGACCCATATCCTCAAGCTTCTTAACCTCCTCTTCAAGGGAAGCAATGATAGCCTTGATTCGCTCTGGGTCTAGAGTCAGGTAAGCTCCCTGCTCCGTCTGCTTGATAGATGCCATAATATCCTGCTCAACCTTAGGGTCCACGGTGATAACCTGAGTAACCTCGTTTGGAGCAAAGTACCTACTTGAAATAGCACGCTTTAATCCCTGGCGAACATATTCGGTAAGTACATCGGTATCGTGAGTTGTAGTTGCGTGATCTGCCAAAATTTCAAATATTGTAAGCAAATCCCTGATAGAAACACCTTCTGAAAGAAGATTCTGCAATACCTTTTGAACATCACCAAGACCAAGAAGCTTTGGAATAAGCTCTTCAACAATAACAGGGTTGGACTCCTTGAGATTGTCGATAAGGTTTTGAACATCCTGTCTTGTGAGAAGCTCTGCAATATGGCCTCTGATAATCTCAGTCAGGTGTGTTGCAATAATTGAAGGTGGATCAACAACTGTATATCCAAGACTTTCAGCACGCTCTCGCTGGCTTTCTGTAATCCAGATGGCTGGCAAATGGAAGGATGGCTCAAAGGTAGGAATACCTGTGATTTCCTCCTCAACATAGCCTGGATTCATAGCCATGTAGTGGTCGAATAAAATCTCGCCCTCAGTAACCTGAATGCCTTTGATTTTAATAATGTATTGGTTTGGATTAAGCTGAATGTTGTCTCTAAGTCGAATGATAGGCACAACAGTACCAAGCTCTAAGGCAATCTGTCGCCTAATCATTACCACTCTATCAAGTAAATCTCCGCCCTGGTTAACGTCTGCAAGAGGAATAATACCGTATCCAAACTCCAGCTCAATGGGGTCGACCTGCAGCAAGGATACTACATTTTCTGGTTTTCGAATTTCCTCCGCTTCCGTCTCCTCCGCGGCCACTTCCTGTTCTATCTCCTCCTCACCAATGTTCTTGGCAATTGAGCGGCCTGATACGAAATAAGCAGCTGCAAATGCAAGGAACAAAAAGCTGTTAAGAGGTGTTACAAGTCCAAGAAGACCCAGAACAGCACCTACTATGTAAAGTACCTTTGGAATTCCAAAAAGCTGTCTAACAAGAGTTCCTGAAAAGTCAGCAGCCTTTGAACCCTTTGTAACCAAAATACCTGTTGATAAAGAAATAAGCAGTGAAGGTATCTGCGAAACAAGGCCATCACCAATTGTAAGAATACCAAACTGTTGAATGGCGTCTGCAAAGGATAGGCCCTGATTAATCATACCCATGGCAGAACCGCCGGCAAGGTTGATTACTGTAATGATAAGACCGGCAGTGGCATCTCCCTTAACGTACTTAGTAGCACCGTCCATGGCGCCGAAGAAAGCTGACTCTTCCTGAATCTTGTCTCTTCGTCTCTTGGCCTCTGCATCATCAATGGCACCTGTGTTAAGGTCTGCATCGATGGCCATCTGCTTACCAGGCATAGCATCCAGAGTGAATCGAGCTGAAACCTCAGCTACACGCTCAGAACCCTTATTGATAACCATAAACTGAATGATAATCAGAATAAGGAAAATAATCGCACCGATAATCAGGTTGTTACCACCAACGAAACTACCGAAGGTAGCAACTACGTTTCCAGGATTACCTGTTGAAAGAATAAGTCTTGTTGATGAAACGTTAAGAGATATTCTAAATATAGTTGTAAAAAGAAGTAATGTTGGGAAGAAGGACATGTCCAAAACTTCCTGAACAAAAAGCACATTCAGCATAACAATTAAAGCAATTGATATGTTGAAACAAATCATTATATCAAGTACAAAATTAGGAATAGGAATGACGAAGAATATAACTGCAGCAAGCAGGTATAACGCTATTCCAACATCTGATTTTTTGACTGATGCCGCAAAATCCACGGGTCTTCCCCCTTTCCTAAAAATTCTTAGCTGGCCCTATTGGTGTAGACAACAGCAAGTATCTCTGCCACTGCCTGATAGAGCTCAGGTGGTATGACTTCATCCACCTCAACCGTAGCGTACAAAGCTCGCGCCAACGGCTTATTTTCAACGATTGTGACTCCACTTTCCTTAGCTGCCTCCCTAATCTTGCCGGCAAGGTAATCCTCACCTTTGGCAACAACTCTTGGAGCCTCATCCTTGGTATTATCATATAAAATGGCAACCGCCAAATGTGTAGGGTTGGTAATGACGACGTCTGCCTTTGGAACGTTTTGCATCATTCTTCGGCGAGAACTCTCCATCATTCGCTGCTTTTGCTTACCCTTAATCTGCGGATCACCTTCGGTGTTCTTGTACTCATCCTTGACTTCCTGCTTGGTCATCTTCATATCATCGCGGAATTTCCAGCGCTGATAGGCATAATCGATGAACCCAAGAATAATATAGATGATACTAATCTTGATACCAGTGTCCACAATTATTCTAAAAATCAGATTGAGAGCGGCCTTAAGATTTACATCATATAAAATAAACAAGTTGTTGGCCTGGTCTCGCACTGTTAGATACGAAATGTAAAATACCAAAAATATTTTGGCTAACGCCATAAGCAAATTGACTATGGACTGCTTTGAAAAAATCCTTTTAAAACCACTAACGGGATTGAACTTGTTGAGCTTTGGCTGCAGCGGTTTTAAGGTTGGCTTCCATCCTACCTGAACCAAATTGGCAACAAATCCTGTTAGAAATCCTATAACCAAAAACGGCAATAGAATAATCAGCATTCTGGTCAATAAAGCAAACATAATCCCTGAAATAGTGTTGATGGTAAGACCGCTACCATTCATCTTGACAACATCAGGGATAATGGAGTAAATCCAGGAAAAAATCTCTTCAAAACGAAATCCGGCAAAGCTTGTAAACACACGAAGACCTAGGAAAAAACCAAAGAGCGCTATGCCGTTAACAACCTCTTTGCTCTTGGCAACCTTGCCCTCTTTACGGGCATCAGAAAGCTTTTTACTGGTAGGCTGCTCGGTCTTCTCCCCGCCTTCACCGTCGGCAAAGAACTGCAGATTATATTGTAATAAAAGCGCCTTATTCTCCACCATCAATATAGTCCCTTTATAAACATAGAAAGCATTTTTTGCATTTCTTTAAATATAAATTCCGCAATATTCGGAAGCAGGAAAATTGTAAGGAAAAGAACTATAAATCCCACAATAATCTTGAGCTGCGCACCGACAGAAAACATGTGAATCTGAGGTGCAACCTTAACCATGATTCCAAGTACTGCGTTTAAAAGCATAATAACTGCAAACACCGGAAGTATTATCCTAAAGGCGATAACAAAAATGTCTGCAATGAAAATCAGGATAGACTCAAACAATGAATCCCATCTGAATATTGTGCCTCCCAAAGGTATAAGCTCAAAGGCATCACAGAAGGTCCTGAAAATATATCTGTGCATCCCGGAAAGAACAAGAAGAATCATAATAAACTGGTTGTACAAAGTACCGGTAACAGATGTCTCTGTTCTAAGGGATGGGTCATACTCTTGTGCCATTGAAAGACCTATGTTCATATCAATCATGTTTCCTGCTAAAAGGATAATGAAATTGCAACAATAGGCTGAAAATCCAATGATAAGCCCTGTGACCGCTTCTCTTGCAACTAAAAAAGCATATCCAATCACTGTAGAATAATCCAGAGCACTAAAGTCAACAACAAAATACAAAAGCAATGACACTAACGATGAAAAACCAATCTTAGCCATTGGAGGTGTATTACTGGTGTTAAAAAAAGGTGCCACAACCACAAACATGGATATGCGTGTAAGTATCAACAAAAAGTATTCAAAATTTCGTAAGGTAAAATCAATACTAAACATCTACTTCTAGCCCAGGTAAATACTAAAATTTGCCCATAAATTTGTAATATATTCCGTTAACACTGTAAGCATCCATGGACCGAAAAACATCAGAGCAGCAAACACTCCTACTATTTTAGGAATGAATGTAAGTGTCTGCTCTTGAATAGATGTGACTGTCTGAAAAATACTAACTACAAGACCTATAGTTAACGAAACTAACAGTAGAGGCAAAGATACCACAAGAAGTGTGTAAATAGCATCTCTGATTACGTCTAATACCTGTCCTTCAGTCATAACCTATTCTCTCCTAAAGCTAATAAAATGTCTTTACTAATCCACCGATGACAAGATTCCATCCATCTACTAATATGAATAACAAAATCTTAAATGGTAAAGAAATTGTTGTAGGTGGAAGCATCATCATACCCATTGACATAAGTACCGAAGCAACTACCATGTCAATAACAATGAATGGCACATAAATCAAAAAGCCTATTACAAATGCAGTTCTAAGCTCTGACAAAATAAAAGCTGGAACAACCACTGTAAATGGCACTTCGTCATACTCTTCGTATGTGACTCCTGCAATATCGCAGAAAAGATTCAAATCCTTCGTCTGAGTCTGCCCATACATAAACTCTCTAACAGGAACTATAGCTGCATCAATAGCCTCCTGCTGAGTAATCTCACCTGCATCGAAAGGATCAATTGCATCTGTCTTAATCTGAATTAAAACAGGTGACATGATAAATAATGTTAAAAATAACGCCAGACCAGTCAAAATCTGATTGGGTGGCGCTGTATTTGTACCTATAGCAGCGCGCACGAAATGTAGAACTATTACGCATCTGGTAAAGGACGTAAGCATTATCAGAATTGAAGGTGATAGAGTGATGATTGTGAGTACAAGCAACATTCTTAGGGTGGCAGAAAAATTACCATCCTCGCCATCAAACGTAAGCGAAAAGCCTCCGTCTCCTACAGTTTCATCAGAAGCGTTTGGTGCCTTTTCAGTCGCACCATAATCTGAATTACTAGCTCCATATTCTGTGTCATATTTAGTTGATGTCTCTGCCGCTACGGCAGTAATCTTGCTACCCCAAAAGGCGTAACACAAAACAGCTGCTGTAAAAACAATACTGAAAATTACATAAGCCTTTTTAAATTTATTCATAACATAATCTGCCCAAACTAAGCTATTTCTCCTTCTTAAGCATCTTATTCATAACTGCCTTGAAATCCACAGGAGCCGATAGCTCGTTCTGCTGCTCTCCAAGCTCTTTTAGTTCAGAAGAAGATAGTTCACCCAAAAGATTAATTTCATCCTTGCCTACTGCAATGACAAAATATCTATCTTCCCCTGCCCTGATTATTTGAACATATCTATTATTGGTGACTCTGATTGCCTCTACAATCTCCAGATTACGATTACGCCCTTGAGTCTTTTGGTAACCGGCAATCCATCTGGTAACAAAATATGTCATGGCAATGATACCAACAAATACAAATAGTACAAATATAAGTTGGAATATATTTTCACCAGTAGAAGTGAGGAAAATCATCTTATCCTATAACCTTCTTAACTGCCTCAAGAACTCTCTCAGCCTGGAATGGCTTAACAATAAAGTCCTTGGCGCCTGACTGAATGGCTTCAATAACCATAGCCTGCTGACCCATAGCAGAGCACATAATAACGCATGCCTCAGGATCCTTTTCCTTGATAGCCTTCAAAGCTCCAATACCATCCATTTCTGGCATTGTAATATCAAGAAGAACAAGATCAGGGCTAAGCTCTGTAAACTTATCAACGGCAATTTTACCGTTCTCAGCCTCTCCAACTACATTGTAGCCATTTTTTGTGAGAATGTCTTTGATCATCATTCTCATGAATGCAGCATCGTCACAGATTAAAATGTTTTTTGCCATGTTTTCATCTCCTTATATATTGTTTATTCTTTGATGATTTCTGTAATTCGTACTCCAAAGGATTCTTCGATAACTACTACCTCTCCTTTGGCCACGTACTTGCCATTTACAAGTACATCTATTGGTTCACCGGCTATTTTATTAAGCTCGATGATAGTACCAGGAGCAAAATCCAAAATGTCTTGGATTGTCTTGTTAGTACGACCTAATTCTACTGTAACCTCAAGAGGTACGTCAAGAATCAAGTCTATGTTCTCTTGCGCAAACTGCGCTGCAAAACCAGGTCCAAACGGTGTAAATTGTGCTGGTTGTACGCTGACCTGAGGACCAGGTGCATACATGTATGGTCCCGGCATCGGCTGAGCCTGCATAGCGTTTGGATCCATCTGAGGAGCCGCCGCTTGCGGCTGTGGTGCTCCTTGTGCTGGGGCTGCTGCTGGAGCTGCCTCCGGAGCTGGTGATGCGGCCTTGACACCGTCATCAACCGTAGAATTGTTGTCTGCTTCCATGTTGTTAAGTACTGCAGCACACATCTCCTTGGCTAGAGATATTGGATAAAGCTGCATCATTTCACTATTTACTAAATCGCCAATCTCCATTTTGAAAGCAATTCTAACAAAATGGTTTCTCAAAAACTCATCTATCTCCCCAGGATCTATGGCTGTAAGATCTGTGAGTGTTGCTGAAGGTGGAGAAATATCCACCATCATGTTAAGCATCGATGAAAGTGATGTTGCAGAAGCTCCCATCATCTGATTCATAGCTTCTGATATGGCCGAAAGATGAAGCTCTGAGATTTCGCCATCAATGCTAGTACCATCTCCACCCATCATCAAATCTGTAATGACCTTTACGTCATCTTCTTTGAGTACAAGGATGTTGCTTCCATCTAGGCCCTTTGTATATCCAATTCTTACGACTACGCAAGATTTGTCATATTCTCCCGCCAGAGTGTTCCAGTCTGTCTCTGAAACAACCGGTGTAGAGATTTCAACCTTTTTATTTACAAGAGAAAATAATGTGGTCGCAGCACTGCCCATGCTAATATTGGCAACCTCGCCAATAGTATCCATCTCTTGGTCGGATAACTCTCTATCCCCGCCAGAAGAAGGCTCTCCTGCTGATCCATCGGGCACGCCGCCACTAAGTAGTGCATTTATCTCGTCTTGTGATAATACACCATCGCCCATTCTACTGCTCCTCCCTTATTATTTGTGTCACTCTTACTGCATAATCATTACCGGAAGCACCTGGAAGGGCTTGGAACTTCTTGATATCCCCTACAAATACATCCAGTTCTTCATCCACCTTGGTATTTAATCTAACTATATCTCCAACCTGAAGCTGAGAAAAATCAGCAACAGTGATTGAGCTATTTCCAAGTACGGCCTTAACCGGTATTTTCGCTCTAGAAATCAGGGCTTCGACTGCATCGGAGTACTTCTCGCCCGCCTTCTCTTTCTGACTACTATACCAGAACTTTGTGTTCAATTTGTCCATAACCGGCTCTAAAGTTATAAATGGAAGACAAATATTCATTAATCCTTCCACATCACCTATCTTTATATTGACTGTAACAATAGCAATCATCTCTGAAGGTGATATGATTTGCGCGAACTGAGAGTTAGTCTCGATACGCTCAAGTCTAGGATGTACGTCTAAAACGTTCTCCCAAGGCTCCCTTAAGAGCTCCACACAAGATGTCATGACACGCTCAATTATAAGCAACTCTATTTCCGAAAAATCTCTAACCTTGTCTAGTGGTTCGCCTGTACCACCAAGCATTCTGTCAACCATGGCAAAACCAAGATTAGAAGCCATCTCTACAATGATATTTCCCTCTAAGGGAGAAAAATCAACAATTCCTAAAAGAACTGGATTGGAAAGAGAATTAGAAAACTCCATGTAAGTAACTGCTTCTGAGTTCATAACCTCTACCTGAATGTTCTTTCTCAGGAATACAGGTAAGTTAGTGGAAAGCAATCGACCATAATGTTCAAATATGATTTCCATGGTACGAAGATGTTCCTTGGAAAACTTTGATGGTCTGGCGAAATCGTAATTCTTAACAGGTTTCTCTTTGGTGTTCTTGATTTCTTCTGCATCTATCTCGCCACTTGTCAACGCATTAAGCAGATTATCTATTTCATTTTGCGAAAGAACGTCACCCAAGTATCCTCACCACCTTAAAATCTTAGAATAAAAATCGGTTGTTCGCCTCATTGGAGACGGGTTGTTCAGCCCATTGGAGGCGGGTTGTTCGCCTCATTGGAGACAGGTTGTTCGGCCCATCGGAGGCGGGTTGTTCGGCCCATTGAAAATTGCCTTCGGCAAGGGCCTCACTACAATTTCCTTTTCATCGCTGAAGCTCGAAAAGAAAATTGCTACTGATAAGTCGCGCTAGAGAAATTGACTCTTACAATAAACGAAGACTTAAACAGAGTCTGAAGGGATTCGAGAATCTCCTCTTTAACAGATTCTTCGTTCTTGGTCATTTCCTCGATTGTATGCGATGTAACAACTGATTTGATGGTATCACTAATGACGTTGTCGTATGGTGTTAAATCACCAGTACCGCCAAACTTTGTAGTGTAATCTTCGTTGGTACTGTCCAAAGAAAGCGAAACACCAATTACTGCATAGTGACCATCAGCTAAGTTAAATGTCATTGTAGCACCTTCGTTAACAGGGTAGTCCACCATATCCGCAATATCAATTGCAAGTGAGCCCGCTGTATCTCCTGCTTGAAGATCTAAATCAATCGCTGAACAAACCTTTGTTATAAGCTCGTTAGCCTTCTTGGTTTCAGGCACGATTGAAATCGTAAGAACCGCTGTAAGAACGAGATTTACCACTACAAGGGCTAATATAACTACAGTAATCAAATTCTTTTTCATAAAGCAATCCCTTTCTATTCCCCTACATCGGATGAATACGAATTAAATACTTTTATCTCTACTCGTCGATTTCTAGCCCTACCCTCTGAGGTACTATTGTCGGCGATAGGTACATACTCACCTCGTCCAGCAGACTTGATATATGCAGGGTTAAGGTTAGTATCCTGTCTAATTCTTTCTGCTACATATAAAGCTCTGTACATGGAAAGTACATCGTTGTTAGCGTAAGTCTTTGACGACATAGGAACATTATCAGTATGACCTTCGATTTCGATAATGTTATGGTCGTACTCCTCTAATATCTTGGCAAGGTTGTCTATGATAACCTTAGCGTCCTCTGTAAGCTGTGCCTTACCAGAATCAAAAAGTAATGCACCATTGATGGTAATCATTACGTAATTTGCATTGAAATCAACCTCGACCTGATCCTTGAGACCATACATCTCAAGCTTCTGCTCGATTTCTTCGGCTATGCTCTCACTCTCGCTAGCGCCCGCTTGCTCAAGAGCTTCTCTAGCTTCCTCCACGGAAACCTCACCGATATTGGTCTCATTTTGCTCAGTAGAACCGTCAGTCTCTTGGTGTCCTTGATTTTGACTATCACTAGAACCTTCCTTTTCGTACTGCTCATCGTCTCCATCATGAACACTATTAAAATAATCATCAAACATTTCCAATTGGCTGATTCCAGATGAAATCATCTGTCCCTCGCCGATTGAAGTGCTGCCTGAAGAGAAAATACTGAAACTTGATTGAATGCTGGCAATAACCTCTTGGAACTTTTCAGTATCAGTACTACTCATAGAGAATAGTAATACAAAGAAGCATAACAGCAGATTCATCAAATCCGAGAAGGTGGCCATCCAGGCAGGAGACCCAGCAGGACCTTCTTCCTTTTTTTGCTTCTTTGCCATTAGCCTTCACCTCCCGCTGCTTCTCCACCGCCTTCACTAACAGTGTTTCTAGCAGATGGTGGAAGGAATGATTTAAGCTTTTCTTCTATTAGTCGTGGGTTTGCACCTGCTTTTTTC
>JAEEGK010013747.1_pt1 | contig 18194 bp, 12 predicted proteins | sample 8958771 | NCBI WGS metagenome assembly JAEEGK01 (sample SAMN16246547, study PRJNA631951) | gut metagenome | biome: gut microbiome; feature: rumen; material: SC-attached | host: Bos | place: Iran: Karaj | collected 2018-10
GACCAGGTGCGCCGCGGCCGCGGTGGCGAAGGTGAAACGCACCCGATGGACGAAAACTTCATGCACGCTATCGAATCTGGCCTGCCTCCTACCGGTGGCGTGGGATTCGGCATCGACCGCATGGTTATGCTCCTCACCAACCAGCAGACCATCCGCGACGTGCAGCTCTTCCCGCTGATGAAGCCGGAGACCTAATTATCGATGAATAAACTTGAGTGGCTAATCGCCTGGCGTTACTTAGGGGCTCAACGTAAGAGTCTCTTTGTCTCGCTTATTGGCATTTTCAGTATGCTTGGCGTTTCTATCGGCGTGTTTGCGCTGGTGGTGGCCCTTGCCGCAGTAAATGGTTTCGAAGAAGAAGTCACTGCTCAAATGATCGGCAAAGACGCTCACTTCGAAGTGATGGCGTACAATGGCGAATTCATTGCGCCGTATGATAGCCTCATTAAAGAAGTGCGCAGCCGCGATTCCCGCGTGGTCGCCTCGTCTCCGTTTATCATTTACAAGGTGGGCGTGAGTTCCAAGAAGGTAAACGACGGTATCGTAATCTACGGTATCGAAACCGAAACGGCGAAGGGCGTTACCGACATTCACAAGTACATCAAGTTTGGAAACTACTCGGTGGACAGCCTGGAAGACTTGAGCGGAACGCTCCGCCCCGGAATCATTTTGGGTTCGGGCCTTGCCAATAGGCTTCGTGTGGTGGTCGGCGACAAGCTTGTGTTGCAGACATTCCAAAGCCCCGACGCCATGGTCACAAGTGGTGGCCCGAAAATGATGATGTGCGTGGTGAGCGGCATCTTCGAAACGGGTACCTACGAATACGACGGTAACCTTGCTTACGTGGGCATTCCGGAACTCCAGAAGTTGCTTGGCCTTGAAGATGTCGTAACCGGTATCCAGTTCCGCTTGAATAACCATTGGCTTGCGGGCGAGGCGGTGGATAGCCTTGCCTCTTGGCTCGGTTATCCGTATTATGCCATGGACTGGAAGACGAAAAACATTACGCTCCTCAAGTGGATGAACTACGAAAAGTTCATTGTTGCTGCGGTGATTTGCCTCATCATTTTGGTGGCTGCATTCAATATCATCAGTAGCTTGATCATGGTTGTTATCGACAAGACCAAGGAAATCGGAATCCTCCGCAGCATGGGCTTGAGCAAAGGCAGCGTGATGCGTGTCTTTATGCTTATGGGTAGCTTTATTGGCGTGGGCGGCACGATTGTTGGTGGCACCATTGGCTTGGTGCTTTGCAAGCTGCAAGAGGCCTACCACTTTATCAAGCTCCCGGGTGATGTTTACGTGATTCCGTACTTCCCGATTTCGGTGCACATTCTTGACGTGATTTTGATTTTTGTAATTGGCATTGCGCTTTGCGTTTTGGCAACGCTGTTGCCGGCATGGAAGGCTAGCCGCTTGGATCCGGTGGGGGCAATTAGACATGAGTAGTTTAGTTCTCGGCATCTCTGATGCTGGTTGAACTATTCCAAATTGGAATAAGCGCTTGTTTGCAAAAATACACTAATTTTGCCATTTTTAAAGATTAATCCCTAAAAACTGAACTTTTAGGGATTTTTTATGTTATTTTAAAGGGAATAATGTGGATTGAACCACGAGGTGTTTATAGACTAAAAATGATTTGACATAGTTTTGAGCTTTGCTCTTGTTCTCTATCTGAAATCTGGAAAATTTCTTATTACGTGAGAATAAGTCGCAATGGTTCACGCCCCAATGGGCGTGGGTCGTTTGTGCATTTCAAGGATAGGTTTTCCAGAGCCTCAGATAGGATTGCATTGACAACGGCTCACGCTTTTTTGTTATGTGTTAATTCACTTTCAAATAGCAGAGTCGTTACAGTGCAAATCCAAGGCAGGCTGAAATATGTCAGTCGCGGAGGCACAATGAAAAGGAAAACGTCGTTCTCGAGTGTAGGGTGTAAATCCATACTATCGCTATTGGTCGCTTTCGCACTTACTGCCTGTGGCAGTGACAGTAGTAGCAAATCCGAAGAAACGAAAGATAATCTTAATCAGGATTATGATAATTCTGATCAAGACACTATCGTTAAAAATGTGTCCATTTCGGGTGCTGCATTGAAAGGTCCTTTCAAGTTTGATTCTCCGTTGGAACTCCATGAGTTACTATTGGTAAACGACACCCTCAGTTATTCGGGGAATGATTACATTGATGAAATTTCCAGCAACAAGGGTGACTTCGTGATTCCTAGGGTGAACCTTATTTCTCCTTATGCAGAGTTGGTTGTCGAAGGTTTATGGCATAACGAAGTTTCTGGGCAGTGGAGCAGTGAGCCCCTAAAACTCCGAGCTCTAGTTGATTTGAATGAACGTACCGAAGTGAACATTAATCTGCTTACGGACTTGGAATACGACCGTGTAGTCAAACTAGTCAATAAGGGTTATAGCGTCTTAGCTGCCAAGAAACAGGCGGAATTTGAAATAATGACGGCATTCGGATTCGCCACCACGATTGAAAATGCCGAAGATTTGAAGGTTTTCGTAGATTCGGCCGATAGTAAACACGATGCCAACGCAACCTTGATGGCGATTTCTCTTTTGTTCTTGGGCAATCGTGATGAATCAGCTGTGGTTGAATCGATAAATTCATTCAAGAGCGATTTTACACCTAGTGGCTCATGGGATAACAATCAGGCAAAAGTAGAAATGGCCGATTGGGCAGAAAGTTTTGATAACGCAGTGGTTCGTGTAAATGTGAAAAGCTGGAATATCTTGAATATACCCAAGTTTGAAACATACTTGAACATTTTTTGGTACAATGTCTATGGTCTTGGAGGTTGCGCCGAGAATCGTTATGGCACCATAGTGAAGAATTCGAACGACTTGAGCAGAAACTATGATGTCCATTACATTTGTTTTGATGACCAATGGCGGCGAGCTACCGATTACGAGAAGGACACGTATCAGTGGACAGACGGTAAAGAAAATGAAATTAAGAAAGGCGATGTGACTGGGGCAGACTACATTTTCAGAAAAGGATCATGGATTGCAAAGAACGATGATGGTGATGATGAATCTTGCGATAAGACTCGTTCAGGTGAAAAACTCACAAAGGATAATCGGTATTACGCTTGCGAAAATGGAATTTGGAAGGAAATCGATGAAAATGATTACTATGTGGTGCGGAATATTTCTGTGACTGGTTCGGCGCAGAAAGGTCCGTTTAAGTTTAATTCTCCGCTGAAAATCAAGGAAATGCATCTGCGTAATGACTCTCTGGTATATACGGGCCGTGAGTTTGAGGATGAAATCTCCAGCAACACGGGTGACTTCGTTGTCCCAAAAGTGAGTCTCGCTTATCCTTATGCAACCTTGGAAGTTCGTGGGCTATGGCGCAATGAAATTACCGGCAAATGGTCCAGTGATTCTATGACCTTACGAGCCTTGACGGAACTTTCTTCTAATGCAAATATTAATATCCTAACACATCTTGAATATGACCGCGCTGTTAACCTGGTAAAAAAAGGATATAGTGTGTCGGCGGCTAAAACGCAGGCTGATTATGAAATCATGACTGCTTTTGCAATAATCCCGACAACTTCGAATTCCGAGGAAAAACTCACGTTTGGTGAAGGGGCGGACCCGACTCTGCTTGCCTTGGCAATCTTGTTTACGGGAGACCGAAGCGATTCTGAAATACAGAAAACCATTAATAGTTTCAAGGCGGATATCGCAACCGATGGTGTTTGGAATGATGAACAGACCAAGGCTGAAATGGCTGACTATGCGGAAAATTTCAATAGCTCAGTGGTTCATACAAATGTAAAGAGCTGGAACATCTCTGTTATTCCTGATTTTGAAACTCAGCTTGCAACGTTTTGGAATAATGCCTATGGCCTTGGTGGATGTGCATCTACAAGAAACGGCTTGGTGCTCCAAAACAACAATTCCTTGAGCTCAAATTATGGAGTACATTATATATGCGAATCAAATGCTTGGCGTAGGGCTACCGATTACGAGAAGGATACATATAAATGGGCTAAGGGAACGACAGGCGATGTTAAAAAAGGCAATGTCACCAATACATATTACACGTATAATGGCTCAAAATGGGTTGTGGCGGATAGGGAAAATGACATTGGACTTTGCAAAGGTTCTACGGGAGTTATTAAGGAATATGGAGGAACATATTACATTTGTCGGTCGAAAAACTGGGTTGAAGCAACTGCTCTCGAGTATGATACCTACGGATGGCGCGCAGGATCGGATGGGGAAGTGAAACCCGGTAGCGTAAATACGGATAAATACTATGTCTATGAAAATGGATCTTGGCGAGTTTCTTCGGGAGCTGTTGAAAATAACCTTGGGGCATGTGTAATAAGTCGCTTAGGTGAAGTTGGTAAGTCGGGAACGACTTACTATACCTGTAAAACTGATGGGTGGGTGACATCGACTGCGTTAGAGTATGATACATACGGGTGGACTGCTGGGACAGAGGGCGAAGTGAGACCTGGTAGTGTAAATACTGATAAATACTATGTCTATGATAATGGTACCTGGCGAGCGTCTACGGGGCCTCTTGAAAATAATCTTGGTGCTTGTGTGACAAGCCGTTTGGGTGAAGTCGGTAAATGGAGGGATACCTACTATACCTGTAAGACAAATAGGTGGATACCTTCAAGTGAGTTGGAATATGACACTTATGGCATGGATTGCTCTAGCGATAAGATTGGAAAAATAATTGATGGTTTGGTGAATGCGACCAATAGGTATTACTGCTCTGCAAACGGTTGGGTAATCCTGATGGGTGGTTGGAGTTGGGATGTGCCGAAGGAGGCTCGCCTGAGTCCAACAATTACTTACGACACTATGACCGATTCCCGTGACAATAAAACCTACAAGACTGTGAAGATTGGTGACCAGATATGGATGGCGGAAAATTTGAATTATGCCGATAGTACGAAGACTCCGAGCTTGTTGATGCGTAGTTGGTGCTATAACAATATTGCGGCCAACTGCGATGTGGCTGGACGCCATTACACCTGGTCGGCTGTAATTGATTCTGTAAAACTTTATAGGAAAGAAAACGTTGATTGTGGTTATGGTAAAATTTGTTCTCTGCCTGATACTGTGCATGGAATTTGTCCGCTGGGTTGGCACCTGCCAACAGAAACTGAATGGAAAACTTTGTTTGCCAAAGTTGGTGGTAGCTTAACTGCAGGTAAAATATTGAAATCGCAGACGGGGTGGAACAGTAATGGAAATGGTACAGACGGCGTGGGCTTCTCGGCGTTGCCAGCTAGCGATAGGTCCTCTAATGGCGATTTCACCAACGATGGTAATTACGCTTACTTTTGGGGAGCCACTGATTACAGTAGCAATCGTGCCTGTTACATAAACTTGCTCTATAGCGACGATGGTGCGTTCCTGAGTAGCAGTCCTAAATCTGCAGGACTTTCAGTTCGTTGTGTAAAGGATTGATTTTTTTTTGAAGGTGTTATTTATGAATATTATTGCTGTAAAAATACACGAAGATACAAGGTCATACCTTCCTCCCTTTATGAAATATACTCAAGAACCCCAAAATTTAGAAGAGTATGAAATGTTTTTAAAAAAAGGGGAAAAAGGTAAAGGTGGATTAGGTTTCCATGAATGTATGAATTTTAAGGTCTATTCTGATGGACTAGTGCGCTTTTATTTGCCTCCTGGCTATGTTCCTGCTAAGGAAAAAAGGAAAGATTTGTTTACAATTGTTTGGGTTTCTTATTGCCCATATAAAATTTTGGGAATACAATTTGATGCACAAATTTATGATAGTGAACACGTAAGGAAGGATTCGGTTTTCTCGTATTATTCAACGCCGTTAAGTTATCATGGAATCGTTGAGGAAACAAAATCTGTATTGTTTAGTGTGCCAATGGAATTGAGAATAGGCAGGCATATTCCCGTACTTAAAGCATGGGGAAATGGCTTAAGATATCTAAAGACAAAACATTTAAAAAATATTTTGCACGATGAGATTAGGATTCTTGAAAAGCAATCTCGTAGCGAATATGAAAAAAAGGAATTTCAAAAGCTAAAAAAAATGTTGCTGGTAAGACAAAATTCCTCCCTTAAAAGTTGCAAGCCTGATAGTGATTTGGGAGAATGGGGAGAAAATATTGTTTATCAAGATCAAATAAAAAAAGTAAACATGTTGGATTTGCCTGCAACGAAAGTTGTCCATACTTCACAGACATATCCACAATGTGAATATGATGTTGAATCAGTCTATCGTTCAAAAGACAATTCTTTAGAACCATTGTATATAGAAGTGAAAACAACACAGACGATGAAACGCCCTTCTATACTGATTAGCAAACGACAAATAGATTTTGCTAGGGAACATTGTAAAAATCATACATTTGCCTTTGTTGATGCAGACTTAAACAAAATAAGGTATTTGTCTTTAGATGAAGTTGAAAATGAATTTATTTTTAATGTTGAAAAGTACCGTCTTGTCAAAAAAACAATGATAAAGAAAAATAATGTAAAAAGAGTGCGTGCAATCAATCCATCAGAATATTCCAAAATGGCCGTAGCCGTTTTTAACGAGTCATTTGATTATGAACAAGAAAACGACGATATATTGGACGACATTAGGCGTAATCTTGAAGAACGGATAAATCATCCGCAGCCATCTATTCGTAAACACAATGTGAAGGATAATGGTTCCTTCACGATGTATCGTTTATCTGGCTCTCAACGAAAAGCGTTGAATGACAAATGGAATCAGCTTGAGTACCTTGTCAAATTTGTATTCCATGATACAAGTATACATGGGGCGTCTGCTTGCATTGATGGCTTTTGTTTTTACAAGATTGAAAAGAATGATGGAAAAATTTCTCTAAAGCAAATAGAGACCAGTTTCCCTTTCTATGATTTGAAGTCGGCATTTTTTGATAAATTAAATGATGATGATTTTAAATTTTGCATTCAAGATAACGCAATAACTTTGCATTTACTTGAAGAAATTATGCATTAAAACGACCGTAGGTCGCAAACTCGCTGTTTAAGCCTAATTCGGGGGCGGATCCCCTTTCTGTAGATTAAAAAAATCTATATTTTTCACGATGGTTCAGGAATCCTTTGAGTTTGTCGTGTATATGATTCATGCTTGTGCGAACAAGTGGAATCGTTTGCCGTCTTTTGTGTATCGGAAACTGAAGGAATCGGGATGTATCCAGAAATTTCTCGTTCCTAATTATGAAATCCTACACACGCAGAGTACGGACTTCGTTGTCCGTGACATCGAAGAATACCTGAATGTACGCAAGGTGGCGATATGATTGTCTATCATGGCTCAAATGATGTTGTTGAAAAGCCTGATGTCAATCATTCGTTCAGGCCGTTGGACTTCGGTAAGGGGTTCTATGTCACGACTGTTCGGGAACAGGCTATTCGGTGGGCTAATCGAAAGGCTGTTGTTGAAGGAACGACCCCTATTTTGAATATTTATGAGATGTCCGAGATTCCAGCGAATTTGCAGAAAAAGTCTTTCCCTGATGATTTGGAAGAATGGATAAACTTTGTGTGTGATTGCCGTGACGGTAAACCGGAATACGCAAAGTACGACGTTATCGTGGGTAAAGTTGCGAACGACAAGGTGTTTAGGGTCGTCGATATGTATCATTCGGGAATCTGGGACCTGAAAAGGGCGTTGGAAGAAATAAAGGCTTACCCAAACTATGACCAGATTGCTTTTATATCCCAGCGTGCCATTGATGCGCTTCTCAAATTCAAATCCAGCGAAGAGGTGTAGCATGGTAGACGGAGATGTTCTGGAAAAGGTCTATCAGGAACGCCTGGAAGAGCGCATTATAGCCTATCTTGCGCAACAAAAAAATTGTTCTTTGGAAGAGGCTATGGACTTGTTCTATCATAGCAAGCTGGCCGATATGATTAACCAGGGCCAAGAGGGAATCCAGTATTTGGATTATAAGGTCTTGACTCAAATTCTAATGGATATGGAGACCAGTAAGGTTTAGACATGTCTGATATGCTTTTACAAACTATAGACCTCCGTCGAGAATTCTCTGAAACGGGCGAAAAGCTTGAAATTCTGAAGGGTGTGAACTTCTCCATGGAAGAAGGCGAACTTGTGGCCCTTACGGGTTCTTCGGGTTCGGGTAAGTCGACGTTCCTCAATTTGGTGGGGATGCTCGATACGCCGACGTCTGGCGAAATCCTCTTTAAGGGCAAGGCGCTTTCCAAGTTTAACGATTCTGAACGCGACCGCTACCACCGTGTGCAGGTGGGGTTTGTGTTCCAGTTCCATCACCTGTTGAGCGAATTTACCGCGATTGAAAACGTGTGCGTGCCGGGCCGCATTCTTGGAACGTCTGAAAAGGAATGCCGTGAACGCGCTGCAATGCTTTTGGAAACGGTGGGACTCAAGGACCGCCTCAAGCACTTGCCGCGTGAACTTTCCGGTGGTGAACGCCAGCGTGTGGCTATTGCCCGTGCGCTCATGAACCATCCGGACTTGGTGCTGGCTGACGAACCGAGCGGTAACTTGGATGAAGCAAATTCCGCGATGCTGAACGAATTGATTGGCGAACTTAACGAAAAGTTTAATCAGGCTTTCTTGATTGTGACGCACGACGAAAAATTGGCTAGTTTTGCAAAACGCCGTGTGGCAATGCATGGCGGCGTCATTCAGTAGCTTAAGGAGAAAATATGTCTGATATCAACGGTATTTTTTCGAAGAAAGCGAAGGCTGTTTTACAGGCGGCACGCATTGCTGCCCGTAATTTAGGTAGCGATAGTGTTACGACCGAACATTTGCTGCTCGGCCTGGTACGCGAGGATTCCGGCTTTGCCGCCGAAACCTTGCGTGCGCTTAAGATCAATTTGAATGAACTTGGCGAAAATGTGCAGCGCTCGTTGACCACAAATGGTGGCATTATGACCGTGGGCGATGCCCATGGTGCGTTGCTCTCTTTTACGACTCGTTGTAAGGCTGCTCTTTTTAATGCGGCAAAGATTGCTAAAGAAGAAGGGGACCAGTATATTGGTCCCGAACACTTGATGCTTGCCATTTTGCAGCAGGCTGAATCTCCGGCTGCAGGCACTCTTTCGACTTTTGGCGTAACCTACGAAAATTTTGAAAACACCTTGCAGCAGATCAAGCGCGAGGCCATGAATGGTCAGCCCTCTGGCGAAGAAGGCGATGGCATGGACGGCGATGACCGCTTTATGGGACAGGGCCGCGGTGGCGACACGCGCCAGCAGGTGCGTAGCCAGAGTCGTTCCAAGACGCCGATTCTCGATCACTTTGGTCGCGACTTGACGGCGCTTGCCAAGCAGGGTAAGCTTGATCCGATTATCGGTCGCGGTCGCGAAATTGAACGTTTGATTCAGATTCTTTGCCGCCGCAAAAAGAATAACCCCGCCCTCATTGGTGAACCGGGCGTGGGCAAGACGGCGATTATCGAAGGCCTTGCTCAGAAGATTGTCCAGAAAAAGATCCCGGAACTCTTGATGAACAAGCGCGTGGTCACGCTTGATGTGGCTGCCATGGTGGCAGGTACTAAGTACCGTGGCCAGTTTGAAGAACGCGTGAAGGGCCTGATTATGGAACTCCAGCGCGTGGACAATTCGGTAATCTTGTTTATCGACGAACTCCATACGATTGTGGGCGCGGGCGGTTCCGAAGGTAGCCTTGATGCCAGCAATATCTTTAAGCCGGCGCTCGCCCGAGGCGAGCTCCAGTGCATTGGCGCAACGACGATCGATGAATACCGCAAGTACATCGAGAAGGATGCCGCGCTTGAACGCCGCTTCCAGACGATTGTCGTGAATCCGCCTAATTCCGAAGATTCTATCCAGATTCTGGAAGGACTGCGTCCGAAGTACGAGCAACACCACAAGGTGCATTACACGCCCGAAGCGATTCGCGCTGCGGTGACGCTTGCAGAACGCTACATTACCGACCGATTCCTACCGGACAAGGCCATCGACGTGCTCGACGAGGCAGGTGCCCGCGTGCGTTTGAATTCGATTCGTACTCCGCAAGACCTCAAGGAAATGGAAGACGAACTTGCCGCGACCATGCAAAAGAAGGAAGAAGCGATTGCCGATCAGCAGTACGAAACGGCCGCCACTCTCCGCGACAAGATCGAAGATTTGACGAACCGCATCGCTGAACGCCGCGAAGCTTTGAATAAAGAAGACTCTGCGGACTTCCCGATTGTCGACGAAAACGAAATTCGCGATTGCATTAGCAAGATGACGGGCATTCCTGTGAGCCGCCTCGCCGGAGAAGAAACGCAGAAACTTCTGAAGCTCGGTGACGAAATCAAGGAACGCGTGATTGGCCAGGACCAGGCTGTAGATGCCGTCGTGAAAGCCATTCGCCGTACCCGCGCCGGTATCCGCGACACCAAGCGCCCCATGGGTAGTTTCTTGTTCCTGGGCCCCACGGGCGTGGGTAAGACAGAACTTGCGAAGGTTCTGAGCCAGAGCCTGTTCGGTAGCGAAGATTCCATGATCCGTATCGACATGAGCGAATACATGGAAAAGCATAGCATTAGCCGCCTGATCGGTGCGCCTCCGGGATACGTGGGCTTCGAGGACGGCGGTGGACAGTTGAGCGAAAAGGTGCGCAAGCGCCCGTACTGCGTGGTGCTCCTCGACGAAATCGAGAAGGCTCACCCTGACATCTACAACTTGCTTCTGCAGATTTTGGACGACGGTATCCTTACGGATAGCTATGGCCGCAAGATCAACTTCAAGAACACCATCATTATCATGACGAGTAATGCGGGTGCCCGTGAAGTGCGCCACAGTTCGGGCATGGGATTCACCAAAATGGGCGAGACCGACGACTACGAACGTATGGAAACGGCCATCAAGGAAGAAGTCAAGCGCGTGTTCTCGCCGGAGTTCCTGAACCGTATCGATGAACAGATTGTGTTCCGCCCGCTTTCGAAGAAGGACCTCGTCTCTGTCGTGGATATCCAGCTTACGTTCCTTCAGAAGAATTTGTCCGAAAGGGGAATCCTTCTGGAAGTTTCGGAGGCCGCGAAGGAACATGTTGTGTCGCATAACTACGATTCTGCCTTGGGGGCGCGTCCGATTCGCCGCTCCATCCAGAATCTGGTGGAAGACGAAATTGCGGAAGGTTTGCTGCTTGGCATCTACAAGGATTTTTCGACGATTTCCATCGATGTCGAAAATGGCAAGCTCAAGTTTACGTCTGAAGCTTTGCCTAGCTGATTTTTCCTATATTTGTTCCCGAATTTCAACAATCAACCTAAGAGGTTTAACATGTCTCAAATTTCTGCAGTTCTGATCTTTGGCGCTCCCGGTTCTGGCAAGGGTACCGTCGGTGCGAAGCTCGCCGCCACGACCGCCCTCAAGCATCTTTCGACGGGTGACATTTTCCGTGGAATCGCTCCGTCCAGCGAATCTGGCAAGCTCCTCGCTTCTTACTCCAGCAAGGGTCTTCTGGTTCCCGATGAAGCCACTGTTGAAATTTTCGGCCGCTTTGTCGAAGGCCTCGTGAACACGAACAAGCTGAATCCTGAAAAGGATACGCTCCTCCTCGACGGCATTCCTCGTACGGTGGCTCAGGTCGATCTTATCAAGCCGATCGTCGACGTGAAGCACATTTTCGTTCTCGACATTAAGGACGAAGCTACGATCGTTGCCCGCCTTCTCAACCGTGCTAAGATTGAAGGCCGTAAGGATGACGCCGATGAAAACGTTATCAAGAATCGTCTCAAGGTGTACAAGGAATCCACTGCCAAGGTTCTTGAAAAGTACGATCCGAAGATCATTAGCCACATCGTGGGCGACAATACTCCCGACGAAGTGTTCCTTGACGTGCTCAAGGCTTACGTTGACTTCACCAAGAACGCATAACGTTCAGTGTCGCTGACTATTGGGTGCTTCATTCTGCTCTGAATGAGGCGCCTTTTTGTTTTGTTTTGGTTGTTAAAAACTTTACATTTCGGTTGCTTTTTTTTAAATTTGTTTCGAATATTTTTTATTTAGGATTACACTAATGGAACAAAAGATTCAAATGGGCAATCAGAACGTTCAGTCCTCTGCACCGAAGGATGAAGACGAAATTGATATCCTTGAAATATTGGGTTTGCTCCTGAAGCATAAGCTTTTTTTGGGAATCTGTATCTTTCTTGGCTGTATTGCCGGTTTTTTGGCTGCGAACTGGATGCATCCGCAATATACAAGCGATGCGCTTTTGCAGATTGATGTGAAAGGTAACAAGGCGGGGCGCGCCATGGGCGAAATGGGTGCCCTTCTTGATGTTCCTAGCCCTGCCGAAGCTGAAATTGAACTTATTAAAAGCCGCATGGTCTTGAATTATGTGGTGGAACAGGAACACCTTTGTTTTAAGGCTACTCCTGTTGGGGCGCTTGACCGCCTTCTCCACAGGGAAGGTCGCATGCAGCTGGAAAACCTGTATATTCCGACAATTGCGCGTGCCGAAAAGTGGATGGCCGAAGTGGTCGGTGAAAACGAAATTGCCGTTATCTCGCCTGACGGTCGTAAGCTTGTTCAGGGCCCCGTGGGCGAAATTCTTTCTGCTCCATACGGTGGCGATACATTGGTCATTCTGGTGAAACGTCTGCTTGCAACTCCCGGTCAGAAATTCATGATTTCGCAGATAGAACCGCTAGATGCAGTTCGTGCTCTGATTAAGCAGCTCCAGGTGGGTGAAAAGGGTAAACAGACGGGTATCATTGGTGTTTCCTATACGAGTAGATATCCGGATAAGGCCGCCTCTATTCTGAATACGATTGCAAATGTTTATTTGCGCCAGAATGTCGAAATGCGTAGCGCTGAAGCCGAAAAGACCCTGGAATTCCTGGAAGAACAGCTTCCTGGTGTTAAGGCAAAGCTGGATACTGCAGAAAAGGCCTTGGCTGATTATCGACATAAGATTGGCTCTGTGGATATGGGCGGTGAAACCCGTGCCCACCTTGAAAAGGTGTCTACCTTGGAAAAGGAAATCCTCGAATTGGAACAGCAACGTGAGCAGGCAACGCGTTTGTTCAAGGAAGAACATCCCTCTGTTCAGACGATTGTAAAGCAGCAGGATCGCCTTCGTTCCGAACTTTCCAAGTTGAGAGGCTCGGCTGCCAAGATGCCGCTTACGCAGCAGGAAGTTTTGCGCTTGCAAGAAGAAGTGGCCGTGAATAATGCTCAGTATACGGCGATGCTCAACAACATTCAGCAGTTGCGCGTGGTTCGTGCGGGTGAAGTGGGTACGGTGCGTATTGTGGACTATGCCCAGATTGAACGCAAGCCTTCTAAGCCGAACAAGAAGCTTATTTTTGTGGGGTGTGTTGGTGGCTTCTTCCTCTTGGGTGCTCTGCTCATTTATCTGTTGCAGATGACGAGGCGTGGTGTACGTAGCTCCCTTGAAATTGAACGCGAAACGGGAATCAGTGTTTATGCCAAGATTCCGAAGGCTGAAAATGCCATTCTCTCCAAGCGCAACAAGGGTAAGAACACGAAGCCCTTGGTCGAAGAAGATCCTGAAGCTCCAGCAAGTGAATCTCTCCGTTCTCTTTATACCGCTATCGAATTTGCCGTTCCCGATATGCATGTCATGATGGTGACCGGTATGGTGCCTGGTGTGGGTAAGTCCTTTGTGTCTAAGAACGTGTCTGCCTTGTTTGCGGGGTCGGGCAAGAAAACCTTGCTGATTGACGCGGATATGCGTCGCGGTGTGGTCTATAGCCATCGTAAGCAGGGCTTGGGCGATGTCCTTGAAGGTCGTTGTTCCCTGGATAATGCGGTTGCTGATTCGATTACCAAGAATTTGTATGTAATCGGTGCGGGTAAGACGAATGTGGCTCCGAGTGAACTTCTGCGTGGCGACACGTTCAAGAACTTCCTTGAAGAAGCGAAGTCTAAATTTGATATCGTTGTCGTGGATACTCCGCCTCTGGAACTGGTGACCGACTCCGAACTGATTTACCCGGTGGTCGACTTCGCCTTGTTCGTGCTCCACTACGGTAGACACTCCATGGACCAGATCAAGGAATCCATGATGAAGCTCGACCGTTGCTGCGAAGGCAAACCGCGTGCATTCGTGATGAACCATTGCGAACACGAAGGGCATGGATATGGCTACGGTTACTACGGTGGCTACGGCTACTATGGTAAGTACGGTTACTACAACAAGGACAAGAAGAAAAAGTAGAACTTAGAGCTTTGGCTCGGCAAGCTCACGCTTCTCACGCTCGCGAACCTTCAAGGTCCCTGAGCTTGTCGAAGGGCCTGCTAACTTCTACCAAATAGCAACGCGGCTTTGCCGCGTTTTTTCTATATTTGCGCCTATGAAAATCTCCCTATACGATACGACTCTCCGTGACGGTAATCAAGACCGTAAGATAAGCCTTTCTCTTGCCGACAAGTTGCAGATTGCGCGAATTCTTGACCTTTTCGGTTTTGACTATATCGAAGGGGGGTGGCCCAATCCGAGTAATCCGACCGACGAGGAATTCTTCCAGAAAATCAAGGAAATCAAGCTGAAGCATGCGAAGATTGCTGCTTTTGGTTCGACCCGTCGCCCCAAGGTGCTGCCCGAGAACGACCCGCTGCTGCAGGCGCTCGTGAAGTCCGGTGCCCCGGTCAAGACGATTTTCGGAAAGAGCTGGGACCTGCACGTGACCGATGTCATTCGCACGACGCTCGAAGAGAACCTCGACATGATCGAGTCCTCGGTGGCATACCTCAAGGAATATTCCGAAGAGGTGATTTACGATGCAGAACATTTCTTTGATGGCTACAAGGCGAATCCCGAGTATGCGATCGAGACGCTGAAGGCTGCGGAACTCGGCCATGCCGACTGCATCGTGCTCTGCGATACCAATGGCGGGACGATGCCGTGGGAACTCGAAGAAATCGTAAAGGACGTGAAGAAGAAAATTTCGACACCGATCGGAATCCATGTGCATAATGATGCAGGCCTTGCCGTGTGCAACAGCATCTATGCCGTCAAGAACGGTGCGACGATGGTGCAGGGCGTGGTGAACGGTTACGGCGAACGCTGCGGTAATGCGAACCTCACGACCATTGCTGCAGACCTCCATTTCAAGATGGGCGCGAAGTTCTTTGCTGCAAAGAAAATGGCTCGACTCCGTCAGCTGAGCAGCAACGTGGACCAGATCGTGAACTTGCCGAGCGATGTGCATGCTCCGTACGTGGGCGATGCCGCCTTTGCGCATAAGGGCGGTGCCCACATCGATGGCGTGATGAAGGTGTCCCGCAGTTTTGAACATATTGACCCGCACGCCGTCGGTAACGACCGCGTGTTTGTGACGAGCGACCAGGCGGGTGGTTCCTTGGTGGTTGAAAAGCTCAAGGCCATCAAGCCGGGTATCGACAAGAAGGATCCGGTGGTGGGTAAGCTCCTTACGCTCATCAAGGAACGCGAAAACGCCGGTTGGCATTTCGATTCTGCCGAGGCGAGCTTCAAAATGTTGGTGTACCGTCAGCTGGGAATGGTCGAAGAACCGTTCAAGGTGCTGAACTACCGCGTGATTGAAGATAAGACTCCGCAGGGCGTTTCTGTGTCGCAGGCGACGGTCAAGCTCCAGATTGGCGATAAGATCAGTCACCAGGTGAGTGAAGGTGACGGTCCGGTAAACGCACTTGATGCGGCTCTCCGTAAGGCCTTGCTCCCGTTCTTCCCGAATATGGCGAAGGTCAAGCTCGACGACTATAAGGTGCGCGTGCTTGGATCTAAGGTCGCCTCCGATGCGACGGTCCGCGTGTGGACGACGTTCGGCGACGAGAAAGGTTCCTGGAACGTGGTCGGTGTTTCGAGCAACATCATCGAAGCGTCGTGGATGGCTTTCGTGGATGGCCTCACCTACAAGATTCTGGTGGACAACAAGGTGATTGAAAACGCCTACAAGCATTTGGACGTGAATCCTGTTGCCCCTGCCAAGGCCAAAGAAGAAACTGCTCCTGCCAAGACGAAAAAATTGACTGCCCGTAAGGTCCGTAACCTCGCCGGTGTTTCAAGGAAAAAGTAAGCTATGCAAATTGTAAAAGTTACTCCGAAATCTGCTGAAATTGAACGCATCTGCGGCCGTGAAGTCGCTCCGTCCAGAGAAATCCATGACAAGGTGATGCAGATCCTTGCCGACATCAAGAACGGCGGTATCGCCAAGGCAACGGAATACGCCCAGAAGTTTGACGGTCTTAAGGGCAAGAATATTCGCGTACCGGCATCTGCCATTGCGAAGTCTGCTGCCAAGTGCCCGAAAGAACTCCAGAAGGCCCTGAAGCAGGCCATCAAGAATGTTCGCGACTTCCACAAGAACCAGATGGAAGAATCCTGGCTTATGGAAGGTGCCGATGGGGTAGTCCTCGGTCAGCGCATCCGCCCCATGAAGCGCGTGGGTCTCTATGTGCCGGGTGGTGCAGGCATTTATCCGAGTACCGTGATTATGAACGCCGTTCCGGCCCTGGTGGCGGGCGTTCAGGACATCGTGGTGGTGACCCCGATTAAGGGTGAAATCAACCGCGCTGTGGCTTTCGTGCTGCAGGAACTCGGCATTGACGAAGTTTACCATATCGGTGGCGCCCAGGCGATCGGCCTCCTCGCATACGGTGCGAAGGATGCCAAGGGCAAGACCGTCGTGGAACGCGTCGACAAGATTGTGGGCCCGGGCAACGTCTTTGCTGCTATCGCCAAGAAGGAAGTCTTCGGTGTCGTCGATATCGACATGGTGGCAGGCCCCTCTGAAGTGCTCGTGATGGCCGACAATACCTGCGATCCTGACTTTGTCGCTGCAGACCTGCTTTCTCAGGCGGAACACGGTTCCGGTTTCGAAGCGGCTATCTGCATTACCGACAACATGGAAACGGCCCAGCTGATTTCTGCTTGCGTCGATGTGCAGGTGGAAAATTCCCCGAAGCGTGAACTCCTTGAAAAGGTGCTCGGAAACTTCGGTCGAATTCTCGTGGTGAAGGACTGGTTCGATGGTGTTGAAATCGCGAACCGCATCGCTCCGGAACACTTGGAAGTGATGACCGCCGAAGCGGAATCCATGGCTGCCCAAATTGAAAATGCGGGTGCTGTATTTATCGGTCCGTGGTCTAGCGAACCGGTGGGTGACTATTTTGCGGGTCCGAACCATGTGCTTCCGACGAACGGCACGGGTCGCTTCTTTAGCCCGCTCGGAGTCTATGACTTCTTAAAGCGCATGAGCATCATCCGCTACAGTGAAAAGGCTATCAAGAAGAATGCGAAAGCGATTGCCGCCGTTGCAACTGAAGAAGGCTTTATCCACCACGCTGCTGCAGTGCTGAAGCGTCTCTAGAAACGTGTCGTTTAGTATAAATTAAAAAGGCTCCTTCGGGAGCCTTTTTTGCGATTAAAACAAAAACATAGTGCCATCGCCGAGGTTTACGCACACTCGGTTACGCCCCGATTCCTTGGCGTTGTAGAGTGCGTCGTCGGCGCGTTTGATGATTGTCTCGACGGAGTCTCCATCTTTACGTTCGGTAAAGCCGACACTGATGGTAACCGAGATAAAGTCTTTTTTGTCCAGAAGCGGAATTTTCATAGCTTCTACACTGGCGCGGAGCCTTTCGCCGACAATCTTTGCGTTCTCGATGCTTGTTCCTGGCAGGAAAATCGTGAACTCTTCGCCACCGTAGCGCACGGGCATGTCGGTGGGGCGTAGACACTCTAGAATTGCCTTGGACACCGCGATAAGCACCTGGTCGCCGACGAGGTGACCGTAGGTATCGTTGATTTTCTTGAAGTGGTCGATATCCAGCATGAAGGCCGAAAGGTGCAGGTTCCCTGCATTGCTTCGGTTGAGTTCGCGGGTGTACATTTCTTCGAGCCAGCGGCGGTTATGCAGGCCCGTAAGCGAGTCCACCTTGGCGTTCTCTTCGATGCAGCGGATATGGTATTCCTCTTCGCACACTACCTTATTATTGTTGCGTAGACGATGGCCCAGAAGTTGCAAAAAGTTCAGACAAAGGTCGTGCGATGCGTTGAGCATGGCGAGTGCGGTGTCGCCGTCGATAATCAGGATCTTGCAGTTTTCCTTGGCATATACTTTCGCGCTCGGTTTAATGTTGTCAAAAATGGACATCTCTCCGGCGCAGTGTCCTGGCTGGATATGGTCAATGTACATGCCACCCTGGGCTTCCACATGGACTTCCATAAGGCCGTCT
>JAEEGK010013748.1_pt1 | contig 18192 bp, 8 predicted proteins | sample 8958771 | NCBI WGS metagenome assembly JAEEGK01 (sample SAMN16246547, study PRJNA631951) | gut metagenome | biome: gut microbiome; feature: rumen; material: SC-attached | host: Bos | place: Iran: Karaj | collected 2018-10
ACAAGAACGTGATTTCAAATGCACAACAAGGCGACCACATCATCAGGCTTTGCCGTACCGACGTGATGACGTCGCTCCTCCCGCTGTTCCATTCGTTCGGCTTTACGATGACGTTCATGATGCCGCTTTTGGACGGCGTGCCGATGGTGCTCTGCCCAGACCCGACCGACATCAAGACTCTTGCCCGCGTATGCGCCGAATACAAGGCGACCATCCTCATGGGCACTCCGACGTTCCTCCGTGCAATAGCCATCAACCGCTGGGTCCACCCAATGTGCCTCGACTCTTTGCGTTACGTGATTGCCGGCGCCGAAAAGCTCCGCCCCGAAATGCGCGAGACGTTCAAGCTCAAGTTCGGTAAAGACATTTACGAAGGCTACGGCTGCACCGAACTCACGCCGCTTGCCACGCTGAACGCCCCGAACGTGCTTTTGGACGACTTCTTGACGATGGAAAAATGCTGCGACCATTCGAGCATCGGCATGGTCGTCCCCGGTTCAACAGGAGCCATCATCAATCCGGATACAAACGAGTTCTTGGCTCCGGGTGAAGAAGGCATGCTCGCAATCACGGGACCGCAGGTCATGAAGGGCTACCTCCGCGACGAAGCAAAAACCGATGCAGTCATTTTCGAAGTTGACGGACGCCGCTGGTACAAGACGGGCGACAAGTGCACCATCACCGAAGACGGATTCATCAAGATTCTCGGGCGCTACAGCCGCTTCGCAAAGCTCGGCGGCGAAATGATTTCTTTAACCGCCGTGGAACTGCGCATTGCAGAAACGGGCATCATGGGCGAACACGAATTCGCGATTACCGCCGTTCCGGATTCCGTCAAGGGCGAACGCATCGTGCTCCTCGTCAAGGGTGACGCAAGCCTGGACCCCGAAGAAATCCAGAGAAGTCTCCGCAAGTCGGGCATGCCGCCGCTCATGCAGCCGGGTTCCGTGCTCTGTGTCGAAGCCATCCCGAAGCTTGGTTCTGGCAAGTGGGATTTCAACGGAATGAAGAAAATGGCAATGGAATTGGTTGGGACGAAGTAGGAAATAGACGAAAGACGATAGACGATAGCAGCGCGCAGTGAGCATTGAGCCGGAGAGCGGCGAGCGATGCAATAACGTATGGTGGACAGATGGCGGATCAGCTCCGCCATGACGATTAGAACTTGACTTTATAAATCTGCGGCCAAAGTTTGCCGGTAATCCAGAAATCCTTGCCGTCGTAAGCGATGCCGTTCAAAACGTCCACGCCGGGAAAGCGTTCGCGAATCTCCCCCGCTTTTTTCGAGAAGTCGATGTAGCGCAATACCTTCCCGCTCGGGAGTTCAATTTCTGCAATCAAATCCGTCTGCCAAATGTTGGCATATAAAGTATTACCAACAACTTCAAGTTCATTCAAATATTTTACCGGACGGCCATTATCGCTCACCGAAATCATCCCAGAAACCGTAAAGCCGCCTGGAGCAATTTGCAACAAAGCATCAGAACCATTGCTCATCAGGAGTTCATCATGCCAAAGCGTAAGCCCCCAGCCTTCAGTCGGAATGCGGAACTCGCCCTTCTTTTTAAACGGTTTACGGCTATAAATAAAAGCCTTATGCGATTTCCATGTCAAGTAAAAAATATCATTCTCCATAACGACGGAACCTTCCCCAAAATACCGCTCTTCAAGACGAGCCGAATCGAGAATTTTTCCGTCAAGTGTACGGCGGTACAGCCCGGACTTTCCGTACAGCCCAGTCGTTTCAATCATTTCCTTGCCGTCAAACGAAAGCCCCTGCGTAAAGTGCGTCATCTCGTGCGGAACGGAATCTAGAATCACGGGCTCGACTCGCGCAGTCTCCGCATAGGCATTAGACGAGAGAATACAACCACTTAAGGCGAGCGTCGCGACCAACGAAGTTAGGCATGACCGAGCCGAATGGTTGGGACTTGAGCGAAGCGAAAGGCCAAAGACGAGAGACAAGAGGACGAATACAAAAAACTTCAGCAGTTCGCCAAGTTCACCAATCTTAAAAGGATTTCTAAACATATTGAAAAAATACAAAAAACGATTTACTTTTTCGAGTCTTTATTCGATTTTAACGACTTGATAAACGAATCCAAACGCTTCGAGAATTGAACCGCCCCCTCTTTATTCAAGTGGTCGTAATCATTCGCCATCGAAGACGGATAATCGTGTTCACCGAACTTGTTTTCGTCAAAGACAAAGAAATTGGACTTGCCCTCGGCCCACGTTTTTATCTCTTCAATAATCTTTTCTGCATGGCTACGACGCATTCCATGGCGACCGTAAGAACCTGTTTTTTTGTAATAGGGACTCATCGGGAATATGGCTCCAATAACAATGATATCACGTTCATTCGCAAGACGAACAATATTTTTTAATTTATCTATATCACCCGAGAAAATCGCCAAACATTGATTCAATTCTGACTTTGCCAAGCACTTGTTCAAATTCGTATCGGCAACACAAACATCCATTTTCTTTGCCAAACAAGTGTTCTGATCTGAATCTACAAGGCAATTTGCGAAATTCTTATTGAATAGGCAGTCGCTCCAAGTCGAATCATCCATTGATGCTTTACCTTTATCATCAGTCCATCCAATGTTATCCGTAGCCGCATACCATCCACGATTTTTTATAACTTCAGCAGCCTCATCCACAGCGTTTTCCATCACAAGACTCACAAATTTTTCATCAACACCATCTGGATAAAATTCATGATTTTTGTCATATTCAAAGCCAAGAGCACCGCCCATCCCAGCATTGATATCATAACGTTCGTCAATATTAGACCACAAATCAAAATCAAGCCCCACAACTACATATTTCACCTTGGAGCCATGATTCAAAACGTAATTTTTGAAGAGATAGTTCACACAATGCATATCACACGGAACAACGCCCATATTCACAGACGAAACACTCATTTCAAAAGGATCAAATCCCGCCCACATATGCGAATTACCAAGGCCTACTAGTTCTACAGAATCCTTAAGCTTCCAAAACATCGGCATTTTGTGCGAAAGCAAATAGTTTGTTTGATTTGCGGCGGACACATAATGGCCGACACTATCAGCATCCCACTCTGATGTTTCCGAATAATTTTTCGAAGGAGTCCACAAACACGGGTGCCAAAGTTCTTCGCCCTCGACAAGCGTTTTCACAGAGCTATCCTTCGTATTCACCAATGCAATTTTCTGGTGCGCGCCATCCACATTTGTAAGCGTTATAACCGCATTATTTTCGTTATTCAACACCCATTCGCTATGATCAAACAACCAACCCGACGGAGACCCAATAGAAGAAACAAGCTTACCTTCGCTATTCATGATAAACAAACGCTCATGAACGCGATAGTTCGACCCCACAAATTTTTTGCCCGTTGTTCCAGCAAAATCAAGGAACAACGTCTGCTTAGACGTTTTATTCAAAGAAGCATTGCACGCTTGATCGCCACCATACCAAACCGTATCCACCGCTTTAGATTTCACATTCGAGCCCTTCGAAGCAACGCGGGCACGGAGCAAACGAGCACCCGTTACAGACAAAGCATCATCATCGCTAATGCCGCCATGATAGGCTCCATCAAAAAGCTTTGTCGGCTTGCCAAACTTGCCATTTGCAAATTTCACTTGCCATGTAGAAGCAGATTTAAACGAAGATTCTTCCTTGTTGTTCTTCGCATCCGTCACATAAACAATCACCGTATCGCCATTTTCAAGCACACGCCAACGCGGAATCGCAGCCGATTTCACATCTAGCTTGACAAGATTTGTCCCCGAGGCATTCAAATCACGAACATAAACAGCAGATTTGCCACTGCTTCCATCCCCCTCTTGCCCTGTGCAAAACGCCACACGCTTTCCATCTGGCGAGATATCAGGATGGAACGCATCAATCGAATCCTTGATTTCGACAACAGTAGGCGAAACTTTTCCAAAATCAACGAACGCCAAATTCTTGGTCACATAATTGCGGAAAACGAGTTTAGACTTTGAAGTTCCCAAAAACGACGAAACATTTTTTGAACTAGCGACAAGCGAAACATTCGAAGACAAAGCCACTCCCGAGGCATCCAGCCAAACCGGATTTTCAATTTTTCCAAAAGCCAAACGGAATCCCAAATAATCGGAAGCGCTTGTACCCGTAACCGTATAGACATCACCACGAGCATACAAATTCATTGCTGAAGGTTCAGTCCTAAAACTACCGCCTTTAATGACTCGTTCGCCCAAACTTCCACCATCAACACCGCCTACGTAATTCGTAATTGTCGTATCGCGAAAATTTCCAAGCCAGTCATTCACCCATTCGCTCACGTTTCCAAGCAAATCACACAATCCATTTTCATCTTTTTTAGAACAAACTTCATGCGCCTTTGAATGAGAATTTTCGGCATTCCAACTTTTTTGAGCATCAAACGAAAGTCCGGCGACATAGACCCATTCCGCTTCGGTCGGCAAACGAAACGCTTCAACACTTGGATTAAACTTAAAGCCTTCCATTAAAACGCAATGGCCATTTTTGTCAAATTCAGCAAATGAATATGAATACGCCGTATCCAATTTCGCTTTTTTGCTTTTGGCATTTGCAAAAAGGACAGCATCATAAAACGTAACATTCACCGCAGGCAAGGAGTCCTTTTCACAATCCAGAGAAACACCTTTTTTGCCCCCCATAATTTCATTAAATTCACCGCACGTGACTTCGTGTTTTCCAATCTGGAAGTCATACGCAAACTTAACATCCATCTGCGGGCGTTCATTGACCTTTGCCGATTTAGATGTCGTTCCCAATTCAACAAATTTTCCAGAAGACCGGATTAAGGCAAAGCCATCTTCTAGCTTTACATCTGAACAATTTTCGTGGGAAACACAAACAAGTGGATTATCCACTTTTGACTGTGTCGGTGAATCATCCGAACACGAGACAACTAAAGATAATGCAAAAACAACTGCACTAAAAAACAAACTTTTTCTTATGTCTAATTTCATATTCATATTTCCAACGTCAAGCCCTTTATCTATCTACACACCCTAAAAATACAAAATTCACATCATGCCGTAGCACAAGTCTTTTACTAAATTTGGGCACATGGGTGAAATAAGAACTCCAGCCAAAGTTAAAATTATCGTAGGCATTCTAGCCAAGAACGCCGAAGCCGTGAATGCGGTTCGCAGTATTCTCAAGGAAAAATTCGGAGAAGAAGATCTGAACCTGGAACCATTCCCGTTCACGTTCACGAATTACTACAAAGAAGAAATCGGCGATGCGCCGGTGCGTGCCTTTTTTAGCTACGAAAAGCTCGTGGAACGCGAAACAATTGTCGATATCAAGCTGTGGACAAACGACGTTGAACTTGAAATAGCCAAAGAAAACGGGACACCGGGACTGCGTCCTGTCAATCTCGATCCGGGCTACATGACACTCGGGCAATTCTTTTTGGCAACGACCAAAGACCAACGTCAAAGAGTTTATATGCAACGAGGCATTTTCGTGGAGCCGACGCTCTATTTTCAAGACGGACATTTTCATGCATTCGACTGGACTTATCGAGACTACCAAAGCGAACGCTATATCAAGTACCTCGAAGAAGTCCGCAAGCGCCTCGCCTACCAACATACCACAGGAAGACCGTATAGATTAAGACGAGAGACGAAAGAAGTAAACAGTAGGCAGCCCTTCGACAGGCTCAGAGACCTGACTAGGTTGGTGAGCTTGCCGAACCATGCCGCGATTATATAACTTCCTACCGACTACTTCCTACTAATCCCCCTAAAACCTAATACCTATAACCTAAAACCTAATACCTAAAACCTAAAAATGAAAGCCGGTATTTTTACAATTCTCCTTCTCTGCTGTTCCAACATCTTCATGACATTCGCTTGGTACGGCAACCTCAAACTCAAAGAAATGCATATCAGCACCGACTGGCCGCTGATTCTCGTGATTCTCGCATCGTGGGGGCTAGCATTCTTGGAATACTGCTTCATGATTCCAGCGAACAGCATCGGGAGCCGCATCAACGGCGGACCGTTCAGCTTAATGCAACTGAAGATTATTCAAGAAGCAATTTCTTTGACGGTATTTACGACAATCGCAGTGACAGTGTTCCACACGGAAACGCTCCAATGGAATCACATCGTCGCATTCTTGTTGATTATCGCCGCCGTATTTTTCGCGTTTTTGAAATAAACGTTCTAGGTGGCGAATCAAGCCCGCCACTAACGCAATAAGAAAAAATAAAACATTTATTAGAACATCACGCGGTACGGAATCTGCTTATCGTAACGGCGCCCCTTGAGGTCATGGAAGTTCTGCTTGCGAACAGGAAGTAAATCGTTATTCAAAGCACGGCGAACATCGCGAATCCCGACAGAAGACGTATCCGCCTTGCCAAACTTAATGTTCCCTACGAGAGTTTCGCCGCCAAGCCCTTCCGCAGTCAAGTAAAAGTCTTGAACGCCACTCAGCTTGGACAAATTAGAGCACTTGACTTCAGCCCACTTAGATGCATCGCCACTTCCAGGCAATTCGCACTTCGAAATCACATCGCCCTTCTTGCTATCCTTGCGGAGATTCAAAGAACCGCCAGAAGCGTTTTTCACTTGCACACTCACGCCAACACCAACGATAGAATCCGTAATCACGTTCTCGAAAATCGCGTAGCCGCCATCCTTGATTGCAAATTCATCATCCTTTGTAAGCCTTACGCGAATACCGTTGTCAAAGCCATTCGCCGGAATCGTATCGCGAATGATGCGCAAAAAGTCTAAGCGGTCAAGTTCCGCATAATGCTTACCCTTCGTGATTTCAATAAAGTTCGAACCGCGTTTGAGTTTCGTCGGAATATAGACAACAGACTTTTCAGGAAATTCGCTCCACGCCCCCGTCAACGGTAAGGCAACTTCTTGCGTTTTGCCGTTAATATCCACAAAATGCGAGCTGCCGTTTGCACCGTCTTCGGTCCAATTGTTATCGTAACGATAACGGATAAGGTAATCGCCAGCTTGCGGGATAATCATCGGCAAACGAATCTTGCTATCATCATAATTGATATAGGCGACAAACTCACCGTTCGAAGCCTTGGAACTGCTAGAAATATCGACATGAGAAAGAATACCGTGTTCCGCTTCGGCGCTCAAATAACGCCCGAGGAACGGCTGCCCCATTTCGGGCCAGTTGTCTTCGGTAAACACAAGGTCACGCACTTGTATGTAAGAATTACCTTCATCGTTCTTATCGTAGTAATGGTTCACGAAGCGCAAACGGTTCACATCTTCAAAAGCTTCGCCGCCGGCAGGCCCATAATAGCGACCATAACGGCTCAAAAGAATCGTACCACCCCCATCGAGCAAAGCCTTGCCACTGCGATCGACGTAGCCGCCGTTGATGCGGTTCGAGCGCCCCACCGTCGTCTTGTACGAATTATTTTCAAGGTCTCGGCCTTTTTTGCAACAGTTATCCCATGCCGTAAAGAGGAAATACTTGCCGTTGTGTTCTATGATACTCGCCCCCTCGACGCCCGCACCGCCACGGTTCGCGATGTTCTGCATTTTCGCACCAGACTTCACCTTGCCCGTCGATTCATCAAGTTCCAAAATGTGAATGCCTGTGCCCCACGAACCAAACGCCATCCAGACCTTGCCATCTAAATCCTTATAGACCGCGGCATCAATGGCATTATACGAATCGCTCTTGACCGTATGAATCACCTCGCCCTTGTCCGTCCAACCGTAGCCAGGCTTTGTCGGGTCGATTTCCTTGCTCGCCATGAACCCCATGCCCGAAGAGCGGATGCCCATTTCGGAACCGCAATAGTACATGCGATATTCACCGCCGATATAATGAATGTCCGGAGCCCAAATGTCAATCATGTTTGGAGCATAATTGTAAAGCCACTTCGAAAATTCCGGCATGGCAGGTTCACCATTTTTCCAATTCAAAGCGTCTTCAGAAAACTGCATGAGCATATGGTTGTCCGTTGTCGCTAGAGCGTAGCCATCCTCGTAACGGATGATGTCGGGATCGTGCCCCGCCCAACGGTGCTCCTTGGCGTACCAATCAGCAGCAAGAACCTGCCCACCCAAGAGTGCAGAAACAGTCAATACCAAGAATTTTTTCATCGAGCCCTCGCTTTCCACACATCCAAACGAAATATATATAAAAACATTACCATTTTAAAGTTTTTAAGACAGAATCTATCCTTGCAGTCAATTTTTGAGCGCCTTCCTTACTCAAATGATCACGATTATTGGCCATTTTATCCGGGTAATCATGATTTCCCATTTTATTTTCATCCATAAAAACAAAATATTTATTCGATTTAGCCAAAGAGTCAAGATACGCTATTTTTTTCATAGCAACACTACGAGGCAAACCATACGCACCAAATGCACCTGTTTTTTTGTATTGAGGAGCCTGCGGGAAAATAATCCCGATAACATAAATGTTCTTTTTTGCAGCTTGTTTTGTTAGATTTTCAAGTTCTTTCAAATTCTTGTTCAAATACTCCATCTCTTTATCTGTAAATAAAGAATCGCGCAAAACATCAAGACCATCGGCATCCCAAGAACGGCCCGCAAAAAATGTACCGCCGCGATCTGAAAATTGATTCAATACCTCAGAAGGTGCCGGATAGGCGTTTTCAACAGCTTCTACAAAACCAACAGGAACACCATTTTTCCAGAAGGAATGATTTGCATCGTATGCATACCCCACACCCGACGAAAGAACAAGTCCCAAATGATCTTCGACTCCGCGCCAAAAATCAAGATCAATCGAAATAGCAATCGCTTTCAAATGTTCCGAGTGATTCAGTAAATAATTATAAATAAAATAATAATCACGTTCTGCATCAATTCCCATGACGCCAAAATTCAGCATATTCCATTCAGGGAACATTTCTGGATCAGCCCCTCTTTCCATGCGAGAACTCCCCACCAAAACAACTTCCGTCGTGCTGAGATTTTTCCAGAACTTTTCCATTTTAATTCTATAAAAAACTTGTTCTAACTGATGATCTTCGGACAAATAAATTCCAGCACTATCCAAATTAATGAAATCATTTGTATCTGAAGAGCCATTCAAACCAACCCACAAATGGGGATGCCAAAGTTCATCGCCTTCTAAAAGTTCAACAATAGAACTATCTTTTAAATTAAGAGCGACAACTTTCTGGTGAGCTCCATTTGTATTCGCAAGAGTCGCTATAATCAAAGGACTACCAGTAGCCCATTCACTATGATCAAAAGTATAACCCGAAGGAGCCTTGACCGATTGAATGAGTTCACCTTTCGCATTGGCGATCAAGAGCCGTTCATGCGTGCTATAAGATTCTCCCACAAATTTTCGGCCAGTCTTTCCACCAAAATCCAGGAACGATGTTCGTTTGCTACCATCTTTAGCCAAAGAAACATTACAGGCCTGTTCTCCACTGTACCAAAGTTCATCTTTGGCCTTCCCCGTCAAGCTCGCCCCAGAATCGGCAACGCGGGCTCGCAAAAGGCGCGCTCCTGTTACTGCTAACAAATTATCTTCACTAATACCGCCATGGAATGCACCATCAAATAACTTTTGCGGTTTACCAAACTTTCCTTTTGCAAACTGGACTTGCCAAGTAGAGGCGGACTTGAAAGCAGCCTCATCCCTGTTATTCCCCGCATCAGTCACATAAACAATAACCGTATCACCATTTTCAAGAACGCGCCAACGAGGTATCGCCGCAGAATTAACATCCAGCTTGACCAAATTCGTTCCTTTCGCATTTAAATCTCGTACGTACAAAGCCGATTTCGAGGATGCGCCTTCAAAACTTGTACAAAACGCGACTTTCTTTCCATCGGGAGAAATTTCAGGATGGAACACATCTAGAGTATCATTGATTTCTGTTACCGAATTCGTTCCTCCAGAATAATCTACAAAGGCAAGATTCCCTGTAATGTCGTTTCGAAAAGCAATCTTTGTGCGGTAAGAACCCATCAAAGAACGAATCGTCGCAGCACTCACCAAGGGAACGACGCGGCTTTCAACCACATTTCCGCTCGCGTTCAACCAGGTCGCATTTGGAATAGCCCCCAAAGCAAGACGAAAACCTACATAATCAGCTTTTGTCGCAGAAGTTACTGTATATACGTCACCGCGATTATAAGATTTAATGGACTCCGATGAATTTCGATAGCTACCGCCTTTTACAATACGACGCCCCATCGTTCCTCCATCAGGAGCACCGACATAATTATTCAACAACGTATCACGAAAATTTCCGAACCAATCGTTCACCCATTCCATTGCATTGCCGACAATATCGCATACGCGATCACTCGAAGCGGCCTTGCTGCAAACCTTATGCAACTTATAATCCGAATTTTCGGCAGTCCACCCGTCAGACAAATTCCAAACAGCTTTTGCGACAAGCATCCACTCCGCTTCGGTTGGCAAACGGTAAGCATCCGTTTCTGCATGGAAATCAAAACCCTCTAAGTTCGTACAATGTTTTCCGCTATCAAAAAGAGCCTTGCTGTATGTATAAGCAGTATCCATTTTTTCCGATTTGCTTCGAGCATTGGCGAAAAGAACTGCATCGTAATAAGTAATATCTGTTGCCGGCAAGCTATCATGGGAGCAATCAAGCACAAGCCCCGTCGCTTTTTTCATCAACGAATTAAATTCTTTACAAGTGACCTCGCTTCTGGCAATCCAAAAGTCGTAATTTAGAACAACCTTCATTTGCGGCCGTTCATCGGCTTTTGCGGATTCATCTTTGGTTCCTAAAATCACAGGTTCGTCCGTCACATTCACCCGCATCATTCCAGAAAGAGAATCGCTTGGCGGCTCAATCTTCGGCGAATTAGGCGAATCAGCGGAATCCGAGCAAGAAACAAATTGCCCAAAAGTCAATAAAATTGCTATACAAAAAAAGAAATATTTCATATTACATTACCCAAAACAATTCAACGAACGTTACATATTAAAATAAATCCATTTTCTAAAATAGATTTTTGAAAACATCAAAACAAATGTAAAAATTAAAGAAAAGTTCATTTATCTATCCATCACAACGAAAAAGGGGTCTCGATATGAAACATGCCAATTTTCAGTAGAATCTAGCGTAAAAATCAATTTATCCCAACGAGCATAGTAACGCAAAGGCAAAACAACGCGGTCGATATTCAGCGAATCAGCATCGCGAAGAAACAACTGCGGGAACTTCGAATATTCAAGATACCGTTCAAAAAAATCCGCCGTTTTGAGGATAAAGCGTCCATCAATATACGTAGAATCGGAGGGATTCATAAACGCCAAATATCCACCCGCACGGTCGTCATTGAAAAGCTTCCCTGAATGCGGATGTTCCTTCATCCATTCCGTTGCCGCAACAGGAACACGCTGATACGCAATCGCGGAATCGTAAGACAAGAGAGATTTACCCCAAAGACCGAGAAGGAACGCGATTAAGACGATAGACGATAGACGAGAATCGATTGCAGAATGGTTAGAAACAAATGTTACAATAAGCACAGGCAAAAAAAGGACGAAGTTGCGTTCGGCGATAAGGGCGAGAAATGCAGTTATTAAAAGCCACAACGCTTTGGCTCCCATCGCGCCCAGCGGTCGCTTGAGAAATACATAACGAACAGCCAAAGCTATCCCGCCAATAGAAAAAACAACCATCAACGACGACGAAAAAACATTTTCCCCGGCCATCAAAAGTGTCATTGGCGAACGATTTTCGGCAATTTCACTTGCAAAAATCGCAGCCGAAGGAGAAAGCCCTAACAACCGATCCAGCAGGCCAAATGGATACAAGAACAAATTTAGACCATCTCGGTGCAAGAAAGGCATAGCGAACAAAAGCAAAACAAAAACAATTTGCGTCGCCACCATTTCAACACATTCCGTCTTTTTTTGCCTCCTAAATTCAAACAGGCTCATTCCGCAAAATATCGTCGCTAAAAACGGACCAAGAATGTAAAGGCCTTGGCTTTTGCACCAAATCCACTGCAAAGCAAGAAGAAAAACGAACATCGCAATCCGCTTCACGTTATGGCAAGCGGTCCCATTAAACAGCCACGGCAATACGTTCCAGTAAATTCCAAGGAACAAAAGCGAAAATACGACAGGTCGAATTTCAAACTGAAAGCGGAAAACAAATAGCAGGAGAATGCAGACAACAACTGTACCCAGCACATGACCGGGATGACAAGCATTCGACAAATTTTTCAAGGATGGCAAAAGAAATAAAGCAAAAACACCACCCCATAAAACCGCTTTAAACGCAACAAGCAGCGGAGCACCACCAACATCATAGACAAACGCTACTGTCTGTTGAAAAAAATCATGCACATTCACAACAGGCTCACGAATGGGCGTCCAAGTTGTCACCCATTCACGCGCACAAGCCAAGTGCCACCATATATCAGTATCGGTCAGCGGGAAAATCGAGAAAAAAGCAACCAAAAAAGGGATGCACCAAAAGAACAAACTATTTACTACAATCCCTTTCACAATGCTATTTCAATGTTTTCAAAAGAGAATCAAGACGGCCTGTAATTTTAGGAGCCGCATTGTAACACAAATGATCACTATCAACAGCTTCGTCATCAGTATAATCATGATCGCCCATTTTGTTCTCATCGAATAATTTAAAGTTTGGATAAATCATTTCATATTCCTGGAACTGTTTGATTAAAGACGTAGCCAAACTACGACGCATTCCATAACGTCCAAAAGTACCCGTTTCCTTATACATAGGATTTTGAGGGAAAATCATGCCAACCACGTAGATATTTCGGTTCAAACAAATTTCTATGATTTTTTTCAACGCTTCGAGACTATTTTCAATCGGGTACATTTTACCGTCATAATAAGTCGAATCAAAATCAATTGCAGGCGGATTTCCCCAAGACATACAGACAGTCCCTGTAAAGCGTCCGCGATCGTCTAAATACAAATAATCTTCCGTTACCGAAATAGAATTTTTAGAACATTCATAGAGCCCTGTGGGGTATCCATCACTCCAATATCCATGATTTTTATCATATACATATCCCGGATATTTTTTATAAGTTACAGCAAAGAAATTATCGCTCTCAGGGCCATCAATCTTATGCCAAAAATCAATATCCAAAGAAACAACTACATACTTCAATTTTTTCAAATGAGGTATTAAATATTTTTCAAGATAATCACGAGACGCATATATCGAATTTGGCGTATGAGAAAAATTAACGGCAAAAAATTCCGACGAGAAAGCCTTGGGCGACAAAGAATACATCGGACGAGACGAACCTATTATAGCAACATTTACCGAATCTCGATAATGCCATAAAAGTTCCATATTGTACCGCATTAAAACTGAGCCCCACTCGTCATCAAGATTCATATAAACTCCGGCACTGTCCAAATTCAGCGATACATCGCCCGAAGCCAAGACGCTTCCATCCACCCACAAATTTGGATGCCAAATTTCATCACCTTCAACAAGCTCCGTAACCACAGAATCAGACAAATTAATCAGAACAATTTTAGGATGTCCACCATTTGCATTCGTAAGTGTCGCCACAACCTTGTTTTCAACACCGCTCCCCCATTCACTATGGTCAAAAGCATATCCCGACGGAGCCGCTACAGACTGGACCAAGTTTCCTGTACTATCGACAACGAGCAGGCGCTCATGCGTTCTGTAATTTTTTCCAACAAATTTTTGGCCAGTTTTTCCGCCAAAGTCAAGGAATAATGTTCGTTTAGAACCATCCTTCGCAAGCGATGCATTGCAAGCCTGTTCATTAGCATACCAAACCTCATTTTTTTTGTCCCTATAAACGCGAAGACGCCGTGCTCCCGTAACAGCAAAGCGGCGATCATCACTTACGCCTCCATGATAAGCGCCATCAAACAATTTCTTGGGCGATCCGAACTTGCCATTTGAAAATTTCACCCACCACGTTGACATATTCTTAAAATCCGCTTCATTCGTATTATCACCGGCACTTGTCACATAAACAATCACCGTATCGCCATTATCAAATATCCGCCAACGCGGTATTGCAGCACTCTTGACATCCAATTTCACAAGGTTTGAACCATCGGCATCCAAGTTTCGAACATAAAGCGCGGACTCGCCTTGCACTCCCTCAAGTCCCGTACAGAAAGCGACCCATTTTCCGTCTGGAGATATTTCAGGATGGTACACATCAATCGTATCTGCAATTTCAGTAACAGAAAGGATTCCACTGGAATAATCTATATAAGCGAGGTTCCCAGATATATCGTTTCGGAACGCAAGTTTTACTTTATACGTTCCAGTAAGTGAGCGCATCGTCGATGAATTTGCAAGAGGAATCACTCTACTGGAATTCGCACGGCCATTGGAGCCCATCCACACAGCGTTAGGGATGCTTCCCAAAGCTAAACGGAAACCCACGTAATCCGCACGAGTCGAAGAAGTCACGGTATATACATCACCACGGCTATATAAATTAACAGCATCCAAAACATTGCGGTAACTTCCGCCTTTGACAATACGCTGCCCAAGCGCGCCCCCATCTGGCGCCCCCACGAAGTTTTCCAGAACCGTATCGCGGAAGTTGCCCAACCAATCGTTCACCCATTCCATGGCGTTCCCCGCCATATCACAAATTTTAGTACTTGAATCGGCTTTACTGCACACCTCATGCAATTTGTAATCAGAATTTTCAGCAGTCCAGGCATTTTGCGGATTCCAATCCAAGCTTGCCGCCAGCACCCATTCAGCCTCCGTCGGCAAGTGAAACGCGTTCACTTCGGGATGGTAAGCAAAACCTTCCATCAAAATGCAATGACCGTTTTTATCAAATTCCGCCGAAGAATATGTATAAGCAGTATCGAAACCAGCCTTTTTACTTTTGGCATTCGCAAAGAGAACGGCATCGTAATACGTCACATCGACCGCAGGCATAGATTTCTTTTCGCAATCTAGCTTGACACCATTCTTTCCACCCATCAGTGAATTGAATTCATTACATGTAACTTCGTGCCTGCCAATTTGAAAATCATAAGTAAACTTGACATCCATTTGTGGACGTTCATTCACTTTTGCCGACTTAGAATCCGTACCCATTTCGGCGTACTTACCCGAAGAACGAATTAGCGCAAAATCATCTTGCAACGAGACATCCGAGCAATTCTCTTGCGAAATGCATACAAGAGACGAATCCACTTCCGATCGCGTTGGGGAATCATCCGAACAAGACTCAAATAGAGCCCCTATTAAAAGAGCAATTCCAAAAAAAACAGTCTTTTGCATTCTAGTAAAATACATTTTTTATTCTCTGATGTAAAGAATCGACTTACTAGGCATTTTCATTAAAGCAATCATCACAACGAATCTGGCAAACGGCTTTTGGCAATCGCCTGATTCACTGCAATTCCTGGATATTTTTTGAAAAATTCCTCAGCCATTCGATACCATGTCAAAGCTCGTGGAACATCAGTATCAAGATACAAATTGCCAATGTCAAAAGCAGCAAGTCCCACAAATTCTTTAGGTTCAAGCGGTCGAAATTCCAAACCAGTCCAATTTCCATCCTTGTACTTTTCGCGATATTCCGCATCGGTGTAAGAAAATCCGCGACGGTTCGGTTCCAAATTTGTAGAATCGCTTGCAGAATAATACCGCAAAAAAACATGCCCCGGCAAAAGAATTGCATACAAAGGCAAATGACGAGCTTCGGCCACCATCAACGCAAGCCAAGAAAGCCCCATGCAACCGGACGATTTATTTTCGAGAACGCGAAGCGGAAGTACGGCATCTTTCGATGTTGCGGCCGAACCCGCTCCGGCAAATTCAATATTCCAAAAATTCCACAGTAAGTTTTTTAAGGAACCAAGCGTGTCTTGAGACGCAGCAACGCTGCTATCAAAAAAAGCAAGCCCTCTATTCCAATCGCGAACGGAATCTAAGCACAATGGCGAACGCTCTTCGAAAACACAAGCCATTTCGCGGTAACTCAATTTTTCAGAACGCCCGCTCCAAAGAATCAGCGAAAGCGCCACGACTACAGCAATAATTAATGCAGGCCAAAAGAGTTTAGACGAGAGAGAAAACATAGAGCTTAGAATTTAGACAACATGTCTTTCTCGAATGACAGAAAGGAGTAAGGAAATCCATCATTTCTAATCCTTATGGATCCTCGCCTCCGCGAGGATGACGATAATCGCTTCGCGGCGTTCTTTCGTATCTCGTCTGTAGCGAACATCGTGGGCGTTCTCTCGTCTACAGGCCGTCCCATTCCATCGGACTTTGCCAGAAGTCGCGAGCAGTCATCATGTAAATCACAAGACGTTTGCTCAGCATGTCCTTTTTCATTTTCTTTAAGCGGCTGCGAACACCGGGGCCACCGCCCCAGCTTGTAAGCACTTGAACGTCAAGCCCTGTCGCATACGCGAGAAGAGAACCCGGTCCACCGCTCTTTTGATCCACAGATTCAAACACGCCCGTGAACGAATCACCCATCAAAAGGATGGGAGCATTCTTGCCGCCTTTGTACGCTTTGTCGCCCTTGTAAATTTTCATACCCGCAAGCGTATCTGCCGGATATTTAGACTTTTCCTTGTCAGCCAAATGAGCCACCAAGTCACCTTCACGGAGCACCACCGTGTCCTTCATGACAAGGCTTCCCGGCTGCGGATTCGCATCGGCATACCAGCTGTACTGCGTCACGCGAGACGCAAGCTGTTCCATTGCGGCAAGCATTCCAGGCAGAGCCCAATGCGTGTCATAACGCTGATAGCTATAATGCGGAGGTTCATCGCCGGCGCGAGCGGCCATCAAAGACGGATAGAGATCAAGCACGTCGATGCCAGCAGCAAGCAATTCACGGATAAATTCACGACCATTGACGTTTACGCAAAGGTCTGCGGCAGTGCCTTTGATAAGTTTATCCGCATAGATTTCTTCTTTCACCGGAATCGGCACCACCAAAAGCTGGACATTCATCGAATCCAAATACTGCTTGAGTTCAATCATTCGCGGAAGCGGGTTGTGCAAGCTATCTTGACCGCTAATTTTATCTGCAATAAGATAGTTGGCGTTGCGGCGGAACCAGAGCATCCCGTTGTCAGCCCATGCATTCTGTTCCTTCGGGAGCTTCGAAAGTTTTTTCTTCAAAGTTTCGCGGAACTTCTTTGTCGCAGGAGTCGCAGGACAGCTATTTTCAAGTGCAGCAAGTGTTTCCAAACGAGCATACGAGCTCGTATCCAGCGTACGGTTCACAGGAACAACCTCGCCTGCAGCAGCAAGCGAATCGGCAACAGCGGCGGCGCGGATCTGTTCATCCGTCAAGCGGAACGCAGGAACTTCGAAAGCGACCCACATAGGACTCCCCATCGGGTTACCACGCATCACGGCAAACGGACGGTTTGCACTGGAATTTTCCCAAACCGCACCAGGCGTATGTTGTTCCAAATCCGTGTTCAAAGTAGGGTACCAATACGACGAAAGCGTACGAGCCCAGTTCATCGCCTCTTCGCTATTCATTTCGGCCGTCATGTAGTAATTCAGCACTTCAGCGGATTCACCGCCAGAAGAAACCTTAAGTTTTCCATAGAACGGAGCGCGCCCCGTCCAAACTGAAGGCATGACCTCTGCCCACCATTCCACCTTGCCTTGATTTTCGCCTGTTCCGGGAACGCCCCACAAACGGCTCACAGTCTGGAAAGCACGGAAAACATCGGGTTCATCCCACTTGACCGCTTCAATATCGCTTAACGCTTTCGAAAGCGAATCGTCACCCGTCTGTGCATAAAGTATCTTCGCAAACGGCTCCCACGCAATCGGAGCTAGGCCAGCAACAGCATCGGGTTCGTATTCCGAAATAGAATCGAGCATCGGGAACGGATACTCAGCAAGTTTTGCATTCGCCATTTTGCCCGTGTAATTTTCAGGCTTTTCGTCCATGCCCGCCATGCGGATAGGATTTGCAAAATAGGCCGCAAAATCAAGGGCAGCAAGCGTCGGCTTTTCGACGACGCGCACTTGCTTATCGAAGTCCAGCACACGTAATTCAAAGACCGTCACAGGAGCTGCGTAAACCGGAGCTTGAATCGGAGGAGGAACGGATTCCGTTGCGGCGTCCGCTTTTGAATTTGCAGAAGGGGCCGCACAAGAAGCAGCAAGGAACATTCCCGCAGAAAGACCTGCGAGGC
>JAEEGK010013751.1_pt1 | contig 18189 bp, 18 predicted proteins | sample 8958771 | NCBI WGS metagenome assembly JAEEGK01 (sample SAMN16246547, study PRJNA631951) | gut metagenome | biome: gut microbiome; feature: rumen; material: SC-attached | host: Bos | place: Iran: Karaj | collected 2018-10
CTTCAAGATTTGATAACAAAGGTGTTGCTTCATGCTCAGGCTACGAATTCTGGCACAATTGACAACTGGATTATAAGTCCCTATACACCTACACCAACTATTATTGAGGCTGCGCGAGCTCTTTATGAAAACCATTCTGTAGAGGATATCACACGTCATGAAGCTGATAAAGTTTCTACGGACAGAACCATCAACTATATCCTTCAGGTTATCGAACGCAGTAAGGCACAAAAGAAGAAGAGTATTTGTTTTGTGACGGGTGTGCCTGGTGCAGGTAAGACACTAGTGGGGCTTGATGTGGCTATCAAACAGACCTACAAGAATGGCGAATTGGACAAGGAGAACGGTGCAGTTTATTTGTCGGGTAATGGGCCGTTGGTAGCTGTACTTACTGAAGCTCTTGCACGTGATAATCAGAAGAAATGCGTAGCAAGGGGTGAGCGAAAAAACTTGTCCGATTCAAGGCGCGAAGTGAGCGAATTCATCCAGATTATCCACCGTTATCGCGACAATATGCTCGCTAAAATAAAGAACCCAGTGGAGAATGGTATCTTGGAGATAGATCCAGAGAAAGCTATCCATTTGGAGCACACGGGTTATGGCGAGGTGGAGCATGTGGCTATTTTCGATGAGGCGCAGCGTAGTTGGACGCACAAACGTATTGCTGACTACCTGAAACGAGGTGGTACGTATGGCAATAAACTAAAAGTACCCAATTTCCCCATGTCGGAAGCTGAGTTTCTTATTTGGTCGCTCGACCAGCGTGAAGACTGGGCAGTCATCGTTTGTCTCGTAGGAGGTGGTCAGGAAATCAATACGGGTGAGGCCGGTATAACGGAATGGATTAAGGCTTTGAATACGATGTTCAAGCATTGGGATGTCTATATTTCCGATAAACTGACGGATGCGGAATATGCAGAAGGACGTGTGAATGAACTGCTTCAAGACAACAAAAGAGTTACTTATGCAGAGAATTTGCATCTAGCTGTCAGCCTGCGTTCTTTCCGTGCTGAGTCGCTTTCTGCATTTGTGCAATCATTGCTTGCGTTCCGTTCGGATGCAGCCAATCTTTATAAAGAGGTGGCAAGCAGAAACTATCCGATCGTGTTGACTCGAAATATGGACGCAGCAAGGGCTTGGCTGAGGAAACAGGCGCGTGGAACTCAGCAGACAGGTATTCTTGTTACGAAGGTTGCAGCACGCTTCAAACCGCTGGCTGTGCATATTCTGGCGCAGGATGAGGATAACGCTGTGCATTGGTTCCTTGAAGATAAGACTGATATCCGTTCTTCCAACTATCTGGAGGATGCTGCCACAGAAATACAAGTGCAAGGTCTTGAACTTGATTATGCCTGTGTGCTTTGGGATGCTGATATGCGATGCGAAGATGGTGCATGGAACTTCTATAAGTTTAATGGCAAGAACAAGTGGAATCCAGAGAATAACAAGGAGAATCGGAAGTATATGCTTAATGCCTATCGCGTTCTGTTGACCCGTGCCCGTCAAGGAATCATCATTTGTATTCCCAAAGGTAACAGCCGTCTCACACAAGAAGGCTTTCCAGAAGATCCTACACGTCTGCCAGAGTTTTATGATGGGACGTATGAATATCTGAAATCAATAGGCATAGAAGAGATTTAATGAAGCAAATAGAAGTCGTAGCAGCAATCATACATGATGATGAGGGGCATATCTTCGCTACCCAGCGAGGGTATGGTGATTTCAAAGATGGTTGGGAGTTTCCGGGTGGTAAGATGGAACCAGGCGAATCTCCTGAAGATGCCCTTGTTCGTGAGATCTTAGAGGAACTCGAAACTCGTATCGTCGTTGAACGCTTAGTTCAAACAGTAGAGTGGGATTATCCGAAGTTCCACTTGACCATGCATTGTTTCTGGTGCAGTGTTGAGAGTGGAGGCTTGACCCTGAAGGAGCACGAGGCAGCAAAGTGGCTTAATAAGGAACAACTTAATAGTGTTGATTGGCTGCCTGCTGATAGAACTATCATAGAACAAATTAAAACAATAATACTCACAGGGGGGCTGACATTTAATGAGCACGAGGTGCCCTTTATGATGGTTGCGGATACTCCTTCTCGGGATTTGGATGTTTTACTGGCTGACCTGCATCACGCAAAGGGTGCCTTTTTCGTGGAATTGTTGAAAGAGATAATATCCTATGGAGGGTTCAGACCAGTTGAAAATGAAAACAATATTTTCTTCACTGGTGGTGAACGTGATAAGGATTACCCGAATTTGCTGAATGCGGCACGAAAAGCTGTGGCGCAAGGATACAGGGTGTTCATTCTTCCTAATCCCAAGGGTATACGCACGGCTGATTTCATCTTTGAACGCAAAGGCGTAATTGGATTATATGATTTGAAAACGATACAAGGTAAAGCGTCTGTAAGTAATAGGCTTAACGAATCTATTGGGCAAACAAACCGTGTGTTGTTGAATATGACAACAGATTACAATGCACGTTTACTTGCTTCTGATATAAAGAGCTTCTTCGAAAAAAGCAGGGATGCAATAGAAGTGCTCGTTTTTAAAGGAAACAAAACGATTTCCATCAAGCGAGGATTGGTTCAAAATTCAGCATTTAACAGGCTTTTCAGAAAACTCTACGAAAAATAAAAGCCACCCGAAGGTGACTTTTAAAATGGAGCAGGGGCGATAAGGTCTTACTCCCCGCACTCAGCGGCGTAGTCAGAATATTGTTCTGACGCTGCAAAGATACAAACTAATCATGAAAGTTCCAAATTTTTTCGGAATTATTTGCATCATTGAGGAAATATTCCTATTTTTGCAATCACACTATTTCTTCTGATTACATCTCAAGTTATTCTATGGATAAGCTCTCTGCAGATCAAAGACACAAGAACATGGCTGCTATCCATTCTAAGGATACGAAGCCAGAGATGATTGTGCGGAAAGGGCTATGGAACAGGGGATTCCGATATAGACTTAATTCTCCAAGATTACCTGGGCATCCTGATTTGGTGCTGAAGAAATATCGTACTTGTATCTTTGTGAATGGGTGTTTTTGGCATGGGCACAATGTAGAAGTGAGAAGTGAAAAGGGAGGAGTGAAAAGTTCTGAATGCTGTAAAATACCAAATTCAAATCAGAAGTTTTGGGTAGCGAAGATCAAGAAGAACCAGGAAAGGGATATTGAGACGCAGAAGCAGTTGGCTGAGATGGGGTGGCATTGCATTACTATTTGGGAATGTGAACTGAAACCATCGAAGCGGGAACAGACGCTGAAGTCGCTGGCTTTTACCCTCAATAAGATTTGGCTTGAAGAGCATGCTATCATTGGTGAGCCTTATCCGAAGTTGGAGGAGGAAGAGTTTGGACTTATGGCTGCAGAAGAGCAGATTTAATTATAAATAGGGATTTTCCCTTGCATGATTCAGAATAATTTCCTATATTTGCAGATAAGAAAAGAAGAAAGGAGTTGGGTATGTTTTTCATTGGAACCATCATAATAGCAATCGTAGTCATCGGAGCAGTTGCTCTGATGAGCGATGAAAAGCCGACACCAAAGAAGAAAAAGAAATCGCGTAAACGTTCTAAATGGGATGACGATCCTTTCTTTGGAACTCCACTTCAGAAAGTAGATTGATATAATTATTAATATGCCGTACTATTATCCATTTGGTGAAACTGTAAAGAGGTTGGTGCAGGAGGATAGAACTCCTAAGAAGGTGTTTGTATTGGGAGTGTATGCCAGTGCTGTGCATGCACGCTGGAGTGTGGGTTCAGATGTGAAGTGTGCTGCTCTGGCTGTGGCCAGCGAGCCTCGAATCTTCTGGGATGGTAATCATGAGGAGGCAGCAGAGATCATAGGCAGAATCAAGATTCCCAAAGAACTTGGCACATTGAAGCCTGCAGGGAAGCATCTGAATGGTCCATCGGCAAAGGTGCTTGATGAGCATATATTGGCTCCTTTAGGTTTTACCCGCAAGGATGCTTGGCTCTGTGACCTTTTACCAGAGACGCGCTTGAATGATAATCAGCAGAAGGTCATTGATGGTATTTATGAAAAATATCGCAAGGAGTATGGTCTGAATGAAGTAACCATCCCCAAGCGTCCATCTGTATTTTGTGATGATGAGCGGTGCAAGGAGATTTTAGCTGAAATAGAAGAGTCGAAGGCAGAACTATTAATTTTGTTAGGCGACATACCTATTCAGCAGTTCCTCAATAAAGTTGCAAGTGTGAAATATAACTCTTTACAGGAATTCCAAGATATTTATGGATATGGCAATCCTACTGAGGCGAATATTGGTTGTACAAAATTGAAGGTGTTGCCATTAGCCCATCCACGTCAAATAGGTGGTCTCGGATTTCATAGCAAATGGTGGAAGAAAGTTCATCAGGGATGGGAGGATAGACTCAAATGAAATAGTAGTTATATAGCGAAATAATGAAGAGGGGTGGGATTAAAAAGCGAGGCATGTAATCGCTGCAGGCCCCGTAAAAAACTATGTAAACACACAATAAAGTAAGACCCAACCCTCTGTTTCAATACTATTATTGGATTAGGTAAATCTTAGGGTGTTCTCATAATAGTCCATCCATTCTAGCACTTCATTTTCGTAATTCTTATCTGTTAAGGTCTTGTCATCATTGACGTTATAGATTTGATCGAGAAGATCGTCATAGAAGTCTTCAAAGTCATCATCGATCTCTTCTTTCAGTTTGTACACATCACTTTTACTGTACTTATTATATTTCTTTTGGTACAGCATCGTGGCAGCGTCCAAGATAATTTCAGCATATTCTCTTTTAGTGTAGGTACTTTTTGAGGGGAACTTATTATACTTCTTTTTATACATTATTTTTGCAGCAGCTAGGATTTCTGCAGCATCTTTTTTAGTACATGTACATCTTTTCCAACTTTCCATAAGCTCTTCCTTTCATTTTTTTGCAAAGATAGTGTTTTTATTATTATCTTCCAAATAAATGCCTTGAAATCGTGATGTTTTTAAAAAAACTGTTAATTCGCCCTCTGAATTCTTAATTGAGGTTAATGCTTTAGGGGGTGTCCTGCGATTTGGGACAGGTGGCTACTATATTTGCAGCGTGAAGTAATAAAAAAGGAGGTGTCTATGTTTACAGGTGCATTAATTGTATTCAGTTTACTCGTGATTTTCATTGCGGCTTGTCTTCTGCCGTGGTGGTTTATTCCTGTTTGCATTATCGCAACTCTCATAAATATATTTTTCTTCCCCCATAAGTATTAATTTAAAATAGTAAGGAGATGAATAAAATAATATCAGTGGCATATGTAATACTTCAGAGTGCCTTCCTGGCTTGTTGTAATGGTTGTAATCAATCGCCAGCACCTTCTTATCATGAAGCCCCTGTGAAGGAAGCCCCCAAGGAAGTTGTAGTTGATACCGTCAGTGAGGTTAAGCAGGTGAATGAAGAGAAGAAAGATGCACCTGTTTCGCCTGCATCCTCTTCTGTCTCGTCTTTGAGATCAACTTCTTCTTCATATGGTTCTTCATCGTCTTACAGGTACAAGGAGAAGGAGCCTGATAATATGCGTGGCTTCGATCCTGCCTCTGAGGATGATATGGATGATAACGGCATGAGTCGTTATATGGAAAACAATGATGAAGAGGGGTGGGATTAGAATAGCAAAAGGGCTCGCTGTCTCAGCGAACCCTGTATGCTAATTCACAAACCTAAAAGCATTATTCAAATGAAAAAGATAACTAACTATAAACCCTAATTAAATATGAACTTTTACTGCTGCAAAGGTACGGGGATTTTGGGCTGATTCCAAGAAATTTGCTTGATTCTTGTCGAAGTTGTTGCGACAGGGGAAAGAATTGGTGACAGAGTAGGGGAAGAGGGGGTAGAGCTTGTCGTAAAGGGCATTAAAAAGGGCTCCGTAGAGCCACAATAACTTTATTTCAAAGGAGAGACAGTGCGCGGTAGAGATGTTGGATAAAGGTAAATACCGAAAACTGGCAAAAGCGATATGATTTTAGTGTTTTAGTGATTTATTGGATTCATTTCGCTGTGCGTCCGAAGGACAACCGAAGAAAATGTAAGTTTATCCTTACGTCATAAAAGAAGATAAGGTTCGCAGGGATGCGAACCTTATTTATTACATGATTTCCGAGATCTCTTTCAGATCGGCGATGTGCTTGAGGTTGTTGATGATCTTCTTCACATCCTCGCGGTCGTGGACTTTGAGTTCGATGCTGCCGTCGAAGATGCCGTCCTCACAGGTGATGGTGATCTTATGGATATTGACGCTCATCTGTGATGAGATGACCTGGGTGATCTCGTTCAGCATACCCAAGCGGTCGATACCACTGATGCGGATGGTGGCCTCAAAGAAGAGTATCTTGTGCATGTCCCATTTGATGTCGAGGATCTTATTGCCGAAACTGGTCTTGAGTTTGGCTGCCACAGGACAGGCTCGTTTGTGGATCTCAATCTGTTTCTTGTTGTTGATATAGCCGAGGGCATCGTCGCCGGGGATGGGGTGACAACAGCCGGGGAACTTATACTGGCTGATATTCTCCTCTGAGATATAGACAGGCACCTTGCGGTTGAACTTCTCGGGTACCACAAAGAGATCTTTCTTCGACTTCGGCTGTTCGGTGTCGTCCTCCTGTTTCTTCTTGCTCATGAAGGGCACATACTTACGCCAGCCTGCCTCTTCTTCCTGTTTCTTTCCTTTCAGACGGTCGATATCCTTCTCGCCGAGGATGGCCACTTTCTCTCCCAGGGCCAGGAAGAACTCCTGAGGTTTGCTGTAGCCGTGGAACTCCGTCAGCTGGTCAGTGAGCGACACAGTAGGTTCGAAACCGTTCTGCTCGAGGAAGTTGTTCAGGATCTCTTCGCCCTCACGCTGCACCTCCCTGTTGTCGCGACGCAGGATGGCCTGTATCTTCGCCTTGGCCTTGGCCGTTGAGACGAAGTTGATCCACGTGGGACTGACGTGCTGTGACTTGGAGGTGAGGATCTCCACCTGGTCGCCGCTATTCAACTTATGGGAGAGCGGCACGAGCTTGTGGTTCACCTTCGCACCGATGCAATGACTGCCGAGGAAGGTGTGGATGGAGAAGGCGAAGTCGAGGGCCGTGCAACCGGCTGGCAGCGTGCGGATCTCGCCCTTCGGGGTGAATACGAATATCTCTGATGCAAAGAGGTTCAGTTTGATGGTGTCGAGGAAGTCCATCGCGTCGGGCTGCGGGTCGTCGAGGATCTCCTTGATGGTGCCCAGCCACTCGTTCAGTTCGTTCTCATCCTCGGTATATTCGCTGTCCACTCCGTCCTTATATTTCCAGTGGGCGGCGAATCCCTGTTCGGCGATCTCGTTCATACGGTCGGAACGGATCTGCACCTCTATCCAGCGTCCCTGTTTCGACATCAGCGTGACGTGGAGGGCCTGATAGCCGTTGGCCTTTGGCTGTGAAAGCCAGTCGCGCAGACGGTCGGGGTGGGACTTGTAGATCTTCGAGATGGCAACGTAGATCTTGAAGCACTCGTTGACTTCTTCTTCTCTCACATTCGGGGTGAAGATGATGCGCACGGCGAGGATATCGTAGATCTCTTCGAAGGTGACGTGCTTGTTTTGCATCTTGCTCCAGATGGAGTAGGGCGTCTTAACGCGCTCCTTGATCTCATACTGGATGCCCATCTGCTTCAGGGCGGCCTCAATGGGTTCGGTAAACTGTGAGAACAGTTCGTCGCGGGAGGCACGGGTCGATTTGAGTTTGGCTTCTATCGACGCATATTCCTCGGGGTGCTCAAACCTGAAGCTCAGGTTCTCAAGTTCTGATTTTACCTTGTTCAGTCCCAGACGGTTGGCCAAGGGCGCATAGATATAGAGTGTCTCTCCTGCGATCTTATACTGTTTGTTGGCTGGCTGCGACTCGAGGGTGCGCATGTTGTGCAGACGGTCGCAGATCTTAATCAGGATCACGCGGATATCGTCGCTCATCGTGAGCAGCAGCTTCTTGAAGTTCTCGGCCTGTGCTGAGGCCTGTTCACCGAAGATACCGCCGCTGATCTTCGTCAGTCCATCGACAATCATGGCGATCTTCTCACCAAAGATGTTGGAGATGTCCTCAACGGTGTAGTCGGTGTCTTCTACCACGTCGTGGAGTAGGGCGGCACAGATACTGGTAGAGCCTAATCCGATCTCGGCACAGGCGATCTGTGCGACGGCGATGGGGTGCATGATATACGGCTCACCCGACAGACGGCGCACGCCTCTGTGGGCTTGTTTGGCAAAGTTGAATGCCTTCGTGATGAGATCGATCTTCTTACGGTGGCGCGATGCCAGGTAACTGTTCAAGAGTTCTTGAAACGCATCATTGATCAGTTTCTCATCCGCTTCTTCGGGGTATATCTGCTGCTCTACATCCATAGTTTACCTCCTTCTACGTGATCTTTTCTTTGATGACTTCTTCCTGGATGATGACTTCTTCCGCTTGCTGCTCGCCTTGTGTCTTGAAGAGTAGCTCTTGCCTCGCTTGTAGCGGGCACCTCTGTTACGGGCATAACGGCTGCTCTTCCTACCGAAGCGTGAACGCTTCTTACTATAGGTGGGCAGATCGTCGTTCACATCGACGATGGCGCGTTTCGTAAACAGTTCGACACGGCGGTAGTTATAGACCGAGTCTTCCAGGTCGATATACTTTCCAATGTCGGCTATGGGCATCCTGACGGCATAGGGTTTGGTGTTGCCGGGGATGATGTCGCGACGGAACTCGGGGTTCAGCGAGCGCAGCATGTCGAGATCGGTTCCCACCACGCCTGCTATCTGTTCCAGATGGATGTCCTTGCTGATCATGATCGTGTCGCTCTTTGCAGGCAGACCTGAGGTCATCGGACAGATATTGTGCTCGCAGTAGTAGTTCATGATGTAGTTGGCCGCGATGAAGGCGGGCACATAGCCTCGTGTCTCTGCCGGCAGATAGGGGTAGAGTTTCCAGTAGTCCTTCTCGCCGCCTGCACGGTGGATGGCCTTGTTGATGTTCTCCGGGCCGCAGTTATAGGCGGCAATCACGAGATTCCAGTCGCCGAAGACGCGATAGAGGTCGCGCAGATAGCGGGCGGCAGCATAGGATGATTTCACCGGTGCACGACGCTCATCAACCAGCGAGTTCACTTCCAGTCCGTACTGGCGACCCGTGGCGAGCATGAACTGCCAGAGACCGGTGGCGCCTACTCGGGAGACGGCCTTCGGGTTGAGTGCCGACTCGATGATGGGCAGGTACTTCAACTCCAACGGCAACTGGTAGGTCTCCAGCGCCTGTTCGAACAGCGGCATGTAGAAGTTGGCTGCGCCGAGCATATAACTCACGGAGTAGCGCAGGCGCCCACTGTAACGATCGATGAATCGCTGCACGATGTCGTTGTATGCCAGTTCCATCACGGAGGGGATACGGCTCAGACGAGCCACATATTCCTCCTTCGGGTAGGTGGGGTTTTCGTTGGTCATCTCACAGTCGCCTGGGGTGCCTAAGAAGGTACGCGACATATAGAGATTCAACAGACTGTCGAGATCATAGGTCATGGCCTCGGGGAATTCTATCAATTCCTCGTTACCCTCCTTGTCGGTGACGGCAATCTCGTCTTCCATCGGCACAAACAGGCTGTCAACTTCTTCCTCGTCTTCTTCTCCGTCGTCGAAATCGTCGATGACCGTCTGTGCTGATAGCGATAAGCTGCAGAACAGCATCGCTATAAAACTTAAAATCCTTATGTTATTCTTTATGATCATATTCCTTAAAAATTGAGGCTACACTGCAAACCCACTGAGGAGTTGTCGAGCACATTGTTCGACGAACCGTTGTTGATGATCGTCGGCTCCACCTTCAGACTCAGGTCCTTCGAGATATCGAACACGGAGAGTTCCGCATCGACATAGGCGTCGATCACCGAGAGGGCATACACACCGATCATCACGAAGAAACTCAGGTCGCGCCAGCGCCTGTACTTATCTTTACGTTTTCTGAAGATCTCCTCATAGCGCTTCTTGTCAGCATCCGTCGTGATGGATGCTCCGAGGTGCAGGAACTGGTTGTAACTCTGTGTGTTCGGATCGCTATCCATCAGGTCCATATAGGCCTGTGAATAGTCCTTATACATCGTGTTGTTCCAGTTCATCGCATAGATACAGCCCATGAATCCGCCATAGATGAGTGGCAGTTTCCAGTATTTGCGATTGTAGATCTGTCCTCCGCCGGGGATCACCAGTGCGAGCCAGAGGGCACGCTTCGGATTGGGACGCCAGGTGCTCCAGTCTTTTGGTGTCTTGAGCTTGGTCTTATTGACGATACTGTCAACGTTCAGGTTTATCGGGGCGGACTCCATCGCCATCAGGCTGTCTGGTGCCGACAGTGAGTCGGCTTTCTCCTGTGCGGAGAGCCCTTGCAGTCCTGCCAGCATGAAGCATGCGGCCATGATTACCCGACGTGTTATGTTTCTATCTTGTCTCAATGTCAGTCTTTCATTTTATCTATGATGTTCATCACGCGCTCCAGTTCATCCTCATTGTTGAACGGGATGCTGATCCTTCCTTTTGACTGTGGGGAACAGGTCATCTGCACCTTCACATGGAACAGTTCCGACAGACGGTCTCGGAGGATGCTGAATTCCAAAGGCAGCTGGGTGACGCCTGCGGTCTTCTTTGCCTGCTGCAGGTTCTCACCGTTCTTGATGAGCTGTACCAGTTCCTCCACCTTTCTCACGGAGTAATTGTTGCGCTGGATCTCCTTAAACAGTTTCAACTGCTGCGAAGGACTGTCGATGGCAAGCAGCGAACGGGCGTGCCCCATGTCGATATCTTTGTTCTTCAAGGCCATCTGGATCTGTGCGGGCAACTTCAGCAGGCGCATGTAGTTCGTTACGGAGGTGCGGCTCTTACCCACGCGTGCAGAGATCTTCTCCTGCGTCATGCCGGTAGCCTCTGCCAGATGCTGATAGGCCAGCGCGATCTCAATGGCGTTCAGATCCTCACGCTGGATGTTCTCCACGAGTGCCATCTCCATCGCATTATCTTCCTCCACCGTACGGATATAGGCGGGGATCGAGGTCAGACCTGCCATCTGTGAGGCTCGCCAACGGCGCTCTCCGGCGATGATCTGATAGGTGCCGTCGGGCATCTGACGGACGGTGATTGCTGTCACCAGACCGATCTCACGGATGCTGGCTGCCAGTTCCTTTAGGGCTGACTCATCAAACTCCCTTCGGGGCTGGTTGGGGTTGGCCTTAATCATGTTGATGGGCACCTCGATCAGGTTGGAACTGCCTTTTGTCTGTACATCATGGGTGTCAATCAGGGCATCGAGTCCGAGCCCTTTGCTACCGCCTATGCTATCTAAACCGCGACCGAGCACATTACGGTCGTATTTCTTCTTTACAGCCATTATTGTCTATTTGCTTTTGTCGTTTTTGAAGATGATTTCCTTTGCCAGTGCCAGGTGGTTCTTCGCTCCCGTAGAGTCGGCATCGTAGAGGATCACGGGCAGACCGTGACTGGGACTCTCCGAGAGTTTCACGTTACGCTGGATGACGGTCTTAAACACCAGTTCCTGGAAGTGACGCTTCACCTCATCATAGATCTGATTGGCCAGACGGAGGCGAGAGTCGTACATCGTCAGCAGGAAGCCTTCGATCTCCAGCAGCGGGTTCAACTTGTTCTTGATGATCTTGATGGTGTTCAACAGTTTGCTGATACCCTCAAGGGCGAAATACTCACACTGCACAGGGATAATCACCGAGTTGGCTGCCGTCAGGGCATTTACGGTGATGAGTCCTAACGACGGTGAACAGTCGATGAGGATGAAGTCGTACTCCTCACGGATGGGCTCCAGCATGCGCTTGAGCACCTTCTCACGATCGCTGAGGTTCAGCATCTCTATCTCTGCACCCACCAGGTCGATATGACTGGGGATGATGTCGAGTCCTTCGATGTCGGTTGTATAGATGGCTTCATGCACATCAGTATGGTTGATGATGCACTCGTATAATGAGCACTCCACTTCCGTGATATCCACACCCAGACCGCTGGAGGCATTGGCCTGCGGGTCGGCGTCTACAACGAGAACGGTTTTTTCCAAGGTAGCCAGTGAGGCGGCCAGATTGATGGTCGTCGTGGTTTTACCTACACCGCCTTTTTGGTTTGCCAAAGCAATAATCTTACCCATTTTCTCTTGATTAAAAACGAAATTTGTGCGCAAAGTTACAAAATAATTAAGAAATAATAATTATGAATTAAGAGATTTTTGTAACTTTGCAGCCAAATCAGTGATATTTTATGGAAATTAAACGACCGCTTTTGCTTATTTCCAACGATGACGGTTATGCCGCCAAGGGTATTTGTGAACTTGTGGAGATGGTGTCCGCCTATGGCGATGTCATCGTCTGCGCCCCGGAATCTGCCCGTAGCGGTTTCTCCTGTGCCTTTTCTGCCACCGTGCCGCTGCGGCTCCAATTGCGCGAAAAGCGCGAGGGGGTGGAGGTCTGGTCATGTAACGGCACACCTGTCGATTGTGTGAAGATAGCATTGGCAGAACTCTGCCCGCGTCGTCCAGATATGGTGATCGGTGGTATCAACCACGGCGACAATGCCTCGGTGAACGTGCATTACAGTGGTACGATGGGGGTTACCATCGAGGGTTGTATGAAGTATATCCCCTCGGTGGCGTTCTCGCTCTGTGACCATGAGGAGGATGCCGACTTTGAGCCGCTGCGCCCTTATATAAAGAGGATTACGGAGAAGGTGCTGGCCGACGGTCTGCCACAAGGTGTCTGTCTGAATGTGAACTTCCCCAAGGTTCCCGACTATCAGGGGGTGAAGGTCTGCCGTATGGCGAAAGGCACGTGGGGCAACGAGGTGACACAGTGTCATCATCCCCGTGGCTACGACTACTGGTGGATGGTGGGTCAATACACCAACGATGAGCCCGATGCCGATGATACCGACAACTGGGCCTTGAGTCACGGCTATATAGCCATTACACCTACTCAGATCGATGTGACCGCCTATCAGGCCCTCGATCTCATCAAAAGCTGGCGCCTATGAAATATTACCTGATAGCAGGAGAAGCATCCGGCGACTTACATGCCTCACGGCTCATCCACGCCTTACGACAGGAAGACGCACAGGCTGAGTTCCGCTGTTTCGGAGGCGACCTGATGGCTGCGGAGGGTGCCACCTTGGTGAAGCACTACCGCGAACTGGCCTATATGGGTTTCGTCCCCGTGTTGCTCCATCTGCGTACCATCTTAGGAAACATGCGCCAATGTAAGGAGGATATCGCCGCCTGGCGTCCTGATGTCGTGATCCTGGTGGATTACCCGGGTTTCAACCTCAGCATCGCCAAATATGTGAAAGCACAGGGCATCTGCCCCGTGTATTACTATATCTCTCCGAAGATCTGGGCGTGGAAGGAATACCGCATCAAACAGATCCGTCGTGATGTGGATGAACTCTTCTCAATCCTGCCTTTCGAGGTACCTTTCTTCGAGGAGAAACACCATTATCCCATCCATTATGTGGGTAATCCCACGAAGAATGAGGTGGAGGAATTTTTGGTTCGACAAGCTCACCAACCGTTAACGGTCCCTGAGCCTGCCGAAGGGCCAGTATCACAACCCGTTATCGCCTTGCTCGCTGGTTCGCGCAAACAGGAGATCAAAGACAACCTGCCTGCGATGCTCGCTGCCGTGAAGGGTCTGGAGAAGACCTACCGTATTGTGCTTGCAGGGGCTCCTGCCATCGAAGCCGACTATTATCGTCAGTTCGTGGCAGACAGTGGGGTAGAGGTGGTCTATAACCAGACCTACCAATTGCTGTCTGAGGCGCATGCCGCCCTCGTTACCAGCGGAACCGCTACCCTCGAGACCGCGCTTTTCAACGTGCCGCAGGTGGTGTGCTATGAGACACCGTTGCCCTGGCTCATCGGTCGTCTGCGCAAGCTGGTAATTAAAGTGAAATATATTTCCTTAGTGAATCTCGTAGCCGACCGTGAGGTGGTACGCGAGTTGGTGGCTGACACCTTCAGCGTAGAGAATATCCGTCAGGAACTCGATAAGATCCTGGAGGGCCCTGCCCGTGAGGCAATGCTCTCAGGTTATGAGGAGGTGCGCCGTCGCTTAGGCGATCAGTGTGCCCCCGAACAAACAGCCCGAATGATTTATACATTATTAAATAACCATTAAAGCAAAAAAACATGAAAAAACTGATTCTTTTTGGTGTGATGGCCCTGATGGGTCTCACCATGTATGCACAGAACATCCAGTTGCACTATGACTTCGGTCGTAGCATCTATTCTGAACAGTTGGGTGGACCTCAGGACGACAATCAGGGCCGTCGCGCAAATGTGACACTGACCCTCGAACAGTTCAAGGCCGACAACTGGGGTTCTTGGTTCTACTTCGTCGATATCGACTTCAGCAGTAAGTTTATTGAGGGTGCCTATGCCGAGATTTCTCGTGAGTTCAACCTTGGCAAACAGTCTCCCATTGCTGCCCATATTGAGTACAATGGCGGTCTGAACCGTTTTGGCAGTTACCAACAGGCTGCGTTGGCTGGTTTCGCCTACAACGGACACAGCGAGGATTTCTCTAAGACGTGGTCGGTACAGTTGATGTATAAGCAGTATTTCAAGAGTTACGAATACACCCGTGCTTATGCCAGTGTTCAGTTGACAGGTGTGTGGGGCATCAACTTCGCCCACAACAAGTGTCGTTTCGACGGCTTTATTGATTTCTGGCGTGGCGAGAACTGGCGTCCTGGTCACGAGAACCATGGTATGCTCGTTGTCCTTACTGAACCGCAGTTCTGGTATAATTTCACTGATCACTTCTCTGTCGGTACTGAGGTGGAAATTAGCAATAACTTCATTTACAATGTCGTAGATGATAAGTCATTTTTTATTAACCCGACGCTGGCCGTTAAGTGGAATTTTTAGTATATGACACAAAATAAAAAGACCCTTGCAAATCAAATTTGCAAGGGTTTCTTTTTGGTAGTCGATAGGGGAATCGAACCCCTATGCCAAGATTGAGAATCTTGTATCCTAACCATTAGATGAATCGACCGAATGGCGAATGCAATCAAACTTGTTTGAATTGCTGAGCCATGAGGGAGATAGACTTTATGTCAATCGACCGCGCTGCATTTTCTGGAGTCTCACCCCTGCGGAAGGAGGGGGATTCGAACCCCCGGTACGGGAACCCGTACGGCAGTTTAGCAAACTGCTGGTTTCAGCCACTCACCCATCCTTCCAAGAATGCTTCGTGTTAGAAACCGAGGGGTTATCTCCTCAAATGCGGGTGCAAAGGTACGACTATTTTTTCGTTCCTGCAAATTTTTGGGCAACTTTTTTCGAAAAAAGTTATTTGAAAGCCACCACCTCCGACAGCTCAGAATCGAAGTAGAAGGTGTTTTGCAGGGTGTCGCCATTGCTTATGTAGCTCATTCTCAGGAAGTAGAGGTCGCCAGATGGCATCTTGCCATAGGTGATGCCTTTCTTGAATCCTGAGGCGCCGCGCTGGCGCATAAGCGTGATGAGGGAGTCGCTGATATGACGGGTGGTGCCGAGATCAGCATAGTCCTTATCGCTGATGGCTGATGGATTCTCCATGTTTTCTGCCACAAAATCACTGACGAGACTCTCGGCCTTGTGCTGCTGTCCGCAGGATGCGAACAACAGCAGGACCGATACACCTATTATAATATACGCGCGCGACTTCATTTCTGCGGAATGTTTTTAAGGACGTCGAGCAGGTGATCCCAGACCATCTGGACGGTGGGGATATGCAGACGCTCATCGGGCGTATGGACAAAACGAAGAGTGGGGCCGAAGCTTACCATGTCGAGGTTGGGGTAACGCTCAGAGAAGAGACCGCACTCCAGACCTGCGTGGATGCCGCGAACAACGGGCTCTTTCTTGAAGAGTTTCTTGTAGGATGCTACGACAATCTCCTGGAGTTTGGAATTGGCACGCATCTTCCAGGCGGGATAACCCTCGCCAGAGACGGCTTCCGCACCGGCGAGCTCGAAGGCTGCCTGGATAGTGTAGCACATGTTGTCGAGGTTTGACATGACATTGGAACGCTGTGATGAGAGGATGTCGATGGTGGTCTCTGAGTTGTGGATGCTGGCGATGTTACTTGAAGTCTCCACCATACCGCCGAGAGCCTCGTCCTGACAGATGGCATAGATGCCGTTATCGACAGCCTGTACGGCCCAGATGAAATTCTTGGCGACAGCGGGATCGATGACGGGTTCGGCATCGGTGCTCTCCATCATGAACTGCATCTGCGTGTCGGTGACATGGAATTCGTCTTCCACCTCTGAGGCGAAGATGTTCCAGTCAGCACGTACGTTCTCCTTCAGGTCGTTGGGCACGGCGATCACGAAGTAACCGTCGCGAGGAATGGCGTTGTGGAGTTTGCCGCTGTGGAACTGGGCGAGCATTACACCCTCATAGCGCTTCATGGTCTGGAAGATGAAACGGGCGAGGAGCTTGATGGCGTTGGCGCGCTTCTTGTTGATGTCGTCGCCAGAGTGTCCACCGATGAGTCCCTTCAAGGCACCTTTGAGGAAGAAGCTGCCTGCAGGCGCCTGCTGACGCTGGAAGGTGAACTTGGCAGTGGTGTTACGACCACCTGCACAACTGACGAAGATCTCGCCTTCATCCTCAGAGTCGAGGTTGATGAGGTAGTCGCCTGTCATGAATCCTGCCTTCATACCCTCAGCTCCAGAGAGACCAGTCTCCTCATCGCGGGTGAAGACGCACTCGATGGGGCCATGCTGGATATCGTCGGAGGCGAGGATAGCGAGTTCAATGGCACAGCCGATACCGTCGTCGGCACCGAGGGTGGTACCCTCAGCTGTAAGCCATTCACCATCGATGTAGGTCTTAATGGCATCCTTATCGAAGTCGAACTCCACATCGACAAGTTTGTCGCACACCATATCCATGTGACTCTGCAGGATCACGGTCTTGCAGTTTTCCATGCCCGGGGTGGCCGGTTTGCGGATAATCACGTTGCCTGTCTCATCGACATTGGTGGCAAGTCCGTGCTGAGCACCCCAGTTCTTGAGGTATTCAATCATCTTCTCCTCGCGCTTCGAAGGGCGGGGAATTTCGTTAATCTTCGCAAATTCTTCGAAGACAACAGCAGGTTTTAAATCACTTTTATTCATAATTAATGTATTTTTTGATTGATTTCGTCATAAAATGATTACCTTTGCAGCCGAATTGCAGCGCAAAATTACAAAAAATGATTGAAACTCTGCTCATAAGCACGTTAATAATTGCTATTGCGATGGTATTTTTCCTCGTGAGGGTGCTATTTGTGAAGCAAGGCACGTTTAAGTCGCAGCATATTCACGACTCTGAGGCGATGAAGGAACGCGGGATTCACTGCGTGATGGATCAGGATCGGGAGATGCGACAGAAGAGCGAGTTCGCTGTGAGTGAAAAAGTAAAAAGGTAAAAAAGTAAAATATTTAAAGAAGAATGAAAAAGTACATTTTCTCTGCACTGGCCATCGCAGCTATGATGGTATCGTGCAACAATGCAGGTTCTAAGATGGACGAGCAGCCCGCAGCTGCTGCTGGTAACTCTGCCTCTGGTGTGAAGATCGCCTATGTGGAGGTGGATTCTCTGATGACTCAGTATGACTTCGCCAAGGATTACAGCGTAACCCTTCAGAAGAAGTCGAACAATGCCCGTAACACCCTGACTCAGAAGGGTAATGCCCTTCAGGCTGCTGTGAACAACTTCCAGCAGAAGATTAACAACAACGGATTCCAGAGCCGTGAGCAGGCCGCTGGTGTGCAGGCTGCCCTGGAGCGTCAGCAGCGTGACCTGCAGGAGTTGCAGGCTCGTCTGGAGGGTGAACTCGCTTCAGAGACTGCCAAGTTCAATGAGGCACTGCGTGACTCTCTGCAGAACTTCCTGAAGGACTATAACAAGGATAAGAATTACGACCTGATCCTCTCGAAGGCTGGTGACAACATCCTGTTGGGTGGTAAGAAGTTTGATATCACTCAGGATGTGATCAACGGTCTGAACAAGCGTTATAAGCCAGCTGCAAAGCCCGCCGCTGAGGAGAAGAAAGAGGAGAAGAAATAATCTCTGAAAGATAACAAAAGAAAAGAGGCACCCGCAAGTGCCTCTTTTCTTTTGAC
>JAEEGK010013753.1_pt1 | contig 18189 bp, 9 predicted proteins | sample 8958771 | NCBI WGS metagenome assembly JAEEGK01 (sample SAMN16246547, study PRJNA631951) | gut metagenome | biome: gut microbiome; feature: rumen; material: SC-attached | host: Bos | place: Iran: Karaj | collected 2018-10
TTTGAATACAATTACATATTTCTTTTATAATAATTGATATTAAATTTTTAAGTAGTTCTTGAACTTGAAATAAAGGATTATTTTCTTCAAAATTTAAATTATATTCTTCAATTGAAATATTCTCATTTTCAATTATATTTTTATTTTGAAAAAAATAACTAATAATTCTATCAATAACTTTATTAAATCTTGGAATAAATTCAAAATTAATTTCATTAAAATTTGGATTTATAATTTGCATAAAATATTTAACATTTTCAGAAAAGAAAAATTGATTATTACAAATAAAAATAACTATAATTTTAGTATATTTAGATATTAATTTAATAATAAAAAGGGCTTTTGAAACTTTATTTAATAAAGTATTTTCTGAAAAAATAATTGCCGCCACACTTTCTTTTGAAATTTTATAAGAAATTAAATTTAATAACATAACTCTTTCAGAGATTGAATAAATTCCTTTTGGAATTGTTTTATCTTTTTTTATATTCTTTTTTTGGACATTAATATTATATTTTGATAAACTATCTGTAATAATATCTGAATAATTAATTAAATAAATTGAACCAACTGAATTTGAATTTTTGATATTATTTATTATTTTTGAAAGAAATGAATGTGTATCAAATCCTTTATAAAAAGAATAAAAATTATAATGATATAAATATATTTTTGGTATTAAATGTTCATAAAAAAATGAAAAATCCATCTAAAAAAGAAAAATTGTTGAATTTTATTTTTTAAATTAAATAATTTAATTTAAAATTTATATTTTGATAAAATGATTACTTATATTACTTATAATCATAATCTAAATAATTATAATTTATGAATTTCATTATTCAATTTCCTTTTTCTTGTATTTTATTAATATTACAATATATATAATTAATATAAATAAAAATAAGATTCGTGTGTTTTAAAAGTACAATGAATATCTTTTTTTTAATTATTTTATTACTTAAATATATATTTGAAAATTGAATATTGTAAACTGAAATATCCATAAATTGCTAGAATAAGTTAATTTATTATTATTATATTCATGAAAATTTTTCAATAATCAATATTCTTTCAGTATTATATAACAAAATATTATATTAGTAATTATATTTTAATTGTTTTAATTTATAAATAAAACCTGAATTAGAGAGAATTATATTTTTATATAATTTATTTCCCATTTGATTTAATTTTATTAAATAATTATAATGAAAATAAAATCATTTTTTTATTTCTTCATTTTTTTGTTTTAAAATCTAAAATTTTCAGATTCATAAAAAATTTATATAATCAATACATTCTTTTGAAAATTTATGAGATGATTTTTTTATTCAATTTTTTATTTTCTTTATTTAATTTAAATTAAGTTATTTTTTTAAAATTTAAGAATATTGATACTATTAGTTATGATTTCTTATTGATTTCTATTGTTATATTTATAATTTTTTTTAATTAAATCTATATTAAATCTTTTTCTGTTATTAGCTTAAATCAATTTATTTTATTTTGAAAGAGAAAAAAATTGAAGTTTAAAAAATATGTTTTGTAAAATAAAAAAAATATAAAAAAACTCATTTAATATATAATTGCTAAAAAAAGTTTAATAAATTGATAAATTTATTTTTGAATTGATGTTCAATTTATTTTCTTATTTCTTTACTTTTTTTACTTGTTTTAATAATAAAATACTCATATATATTTATTAATATAAATAAATTTATAAAGGGTAATAATTTTTGGTAGTTGAAATCAAATTAATTCTTATTTATCAATAATTTTTTATTGAATATTTTTTTTTAAATATAATTAATCCCTACATCAATAATTATTTTTTTTTATAATCATAACAATCAACAATGTTTATTTCAACACAAAATAATTCATGGAATTATAATATTCCCTTTTCATCATTAAATTCTTCACTCAATTTAAAGTCTTCAAATTTTTTTATATCAGAAACAAAATATTTACCAAAAACAAATAAAAGTATTTCAATAATTAAAAAAAATAATGAAGAAGAATTAATTATAAATAATTCACCGAAAAAAATGAATTTAACAAAAAGAATTAAACTTCCAGTTTTAGGAAAAGATTTATATATTCATAATTTATATCATAAAAAAGAACAAAATGATACTCAAAAATTATTATCAAAAAAAAATAAAATAATAACCTATCCTCATTTAGCATCAATATCATCAAATTTAAGAAAAGATATACCAAACATATCTTTTTTACAATTACAATATATGAATACTTTATTTAAAGAAAATATTTCAAAAGAAAAAATTGGTTCAAAAAAAATATATTTAAATGGTACAAAACTAAATTTTATTGATGAAATTAAGCATAAAATAAATCTTCCAAAACCAATTTATAAAAAGAGAAAATTAGATTTAAATGAAATAGTAAATATATAAATAGACAAAATCGTAATAGGTATAAATGTTATTATTGTATAATTAAATAAAGTAGTATTGAATTTATTTAAATTATTAAAAAAAATTCCTAATTTTTATTTATTCATTCAATTAATTTAAAGTAAATCTGTTTATATTAGTTTAATTTTAATTCTAAATATAGAAGAACTCATATATATACATATGAAATAAATTTTAATTTTAATTAAATAAAATGAACTTTTTAAAAAATATTTTGACAACTTTTCTTATTTCAACTCCAGCAATTATTATTTCGTACTTATTTTATATAGGTAAAATTAAAGGATTTATTTTTTATATTCCTTTTATAATATCAATTATTCTTATCATATTTTTTTTCCCATCATCAAAGCCACAAAACTATTCAGAATTATATAAATTCATTGAAGGAAAACAATTAAATGAATTAATTAATTATTTAAAAAAAAATAATTTATCAGTAAAGGAATTACATAAAATAACTTATTATGCAAATGTGACTCCTTTAATTTATGCAATTGGAAAAGATTCAAGTAATATAATAGACTATTTATTAGAAAATGGATATGATTTGAATTATTATTTTCAAAATTCTTTACCACCAATTTGTTATTGTGCTTATTTGAATAAATATGAATATTTAAAAAAATTATTAGAATATAAGAACTTAGATATAAATGTTATTTCTGAACAATTTAAAGCTAATTCTTTAGAAATTGCAGTTAGTAGAGGTTCAAAAAAATGCATTAAATTATTACTTAATGCTGGAATGGAATTTAATATTAAAAAATATAATGAAAGTATTGCTAAAGGAAATAAATTTTTTAATGAAATTGAAAGAGAAATTAAAGAAATTTTGTTAAAGAATGTATTATTGAATAAAAAAATAAAATATTTTAATATTCATGATAAATGTGTTAAAAAAGAATTAAAGTTGAAAATTTTTAATACTAAGCCATATTTACTTGAAAATTTTCTATTAGATTCTTAAATATTAAATTATAAATTATAAATTTTAAAAAATAAAAATTAAATTAATTGATTTTTTTAAATGAATAAATTTATTCTTGCCACATCTAAATTTGAGAATTCTTCATTTGCTTTTACTGAAGAAAAAATTCTTGAATTATTAGTTAAAAATAATGAAAATTATATAATTGAAAAGATATATATTCAATTAAATAATACCTCAAAATTATTCAAAGAATATCCCTTTTTATATTATAATGGAAGATTATTTGAAACAAAAAAAATTCTTCCTTTTATTTTTGAATTACTATTCGGAAATTATAATTTTGAAAATTTTGAATATTTATTAATTTTTTTATATAATGAATTTCGATATTTATATATAGATAATTTATCTGGTTTATTTTCAAAAAATATTCCACTTAATGAAAAAAGAAATATTGATATTTTCAAAATAATAAAAGATTATATAGAATATTATAAAGATAAAAAAGAAAAAGTGTTAATATATAATATTATCTTTTATTTCATTGATGAATATCTTATATTTCAAAAAGTAAAAGAAAATGAAATAAAAAATATACATGAATTAAAAAAATTATTAAAATTAAATCCAGAGGAAATAATTAATTGTTATAAAATTAAACATAAAAGCTTAATAAATTATATATGTGATAGATACTGTGTAAAAAATCCTTTTAATAAAAATGAAATATTTACAGAACCAGAAGAAATTGAAAACAAAAACAATTGGAAAAACAATATTTTTTCATTAGGCCTATTTCTAGGCTTTACTTCAATATTTTATTTAATATCATTAAAAAATAAATAAAACCTTCTATAAATGAAATAATTAATCTTTAAAAAACTAATATATTAAAATATTTTATTTAAGATAATATTTATAATAATAATAATAAATTGTAAAAAATAAAGATAATCTTTATTATAAATATTATAATTATTTTGTTATTATTTTTTTTAAAAAATAATAAAATATATATTTTATAAAAATGGATTTTATAAATATAAATGGTAAATTGGATATGATAAATTTAGATGATATTCAATTTTTTCTTAATTCAATAAAAACAAAAATTGAAAATAATGATATAATTTTACCAAAAAATGAATATTATTTTTTAAAAATAAAGAAAAAATTTTATGGAGATTTCTTTAATAATTTATTTTATATACTTTTTTTTAATAATAATTATAATTTAAAACCAAATAATGATAAGGATAATATTGGAAAAATAATAATAAAATATAGTTTATGTTTATTTAAAGATTTTATTAATAATAATCAAAAATATTATTTCAAATTATTATTTCAAGGGTTAATTTTTTTATATAATACAAATTGTTTAGATGTAAAATATTTTTCCATAATAATATCTGTTATCATTAAAATATTTTATACACAAATTAAATCTCATTATAATCTAACAGAATATTCTTTTGAAAATTTTGATTTATTAATAAATTGTTTCACTTCTTTTAAAAAAAAGATAAATGGAGAATTGATTAAAGAATTTATTAAAAATTTAAAAGATGATTTATTTTCAGATTCAATTATTAAAATCCAATTAAGTAAAAAACAATTATTTCTAAATTTATTAAAAATTAAAATTGAAAACCCATTTGAAGAAGGATTAAATAGTATAATTGATTTTTTAATTGAATTATACAAATTTAGATTTACTTCAGAAAGTTTTGATTTTATTTATTCTAATAATATCAAAAATATATCTAATTTAAATAATTATTTTGAGTTTTTAATAAAATTATTTAATATTGAAAAAGAAGAATCAAAAAAAGAATATTATATAAAACATGGGATTTTAATTCAAGAAAATTGTCCAATTATATATTATAATTTTGATTTTAATATATCAATAAATTGTATTTATTTTTCTTTTAGAATTTTAGAAAAAATAGATAAAACATGTATATTTTATATTAATTCTCCAAATAAAAATATAAAAAAATCTTTTTTTAGAATATATATTAATAAAAAATTATTTTTAAAATTGAATTATGTAGATGGAGATAGAATAAATAAAAAAAAAATATCTCAAATAGAATTAAACAAAGATTATTTAATTTATTTTTATCAAATGGATAAAATATTTAATTCATCATTTATTATATATATTAATGGAGTTCAATCTAAATTTTCAATCAAAGTACCAAAAATTAAAAATGGAATATTAGAATTAGGTTATAAAATGAAAGGTATATTAGGTCCATTTATTTATTTAAATAATCATCTTTCTAATGAACATATTAATAAATTATTTCTTCTTAAAGATAAATATTATGATTTTTTAAATCAAAAAGATTTGATTAATAAATATAATATTTTATTAAATATAAATCATAAATATATTAATGAAATTAATCCAAGTAATATTGCTTATCTTTCTGAAAATAGTTATATAGAGTTAAAAAAACCAGAAATACATTTTAAAAAATTTCATCATAATTTATCTTTTGAACAATTTATAAATATTAGTTATGGAATTGATTTCCTTATATTACAATTACATAATATTACATCACAATATGATAATAAATATTTTCAATTATATTTCCAAAAAATAATTGAATTTATACTTTTTTTATTAGCTGAAAATGATAAACTTATTCATGAAAATTCAATCTCTTTATTTTTTTTATCTCTTATTATAGTTCTTTTTAAAACAAAAATAGAAGATTTAAAAATCCAATTTAATTTACCTATAATTAAATCTTTAAATCATTTAATGCTTTTTCTTTTTAATAATAAAAAATATATATTATGTAATATTATTATTATAATTCTATTGAAAAAACAATTTTATATAAATGATGATGCTTTTAAAAAAGAATTAACACAAATTGGTTTTTGTTTAAATAAAAATTTAATTATTCCATTTGAAATAATTTTAAGTTTTGATTATTTTTTAGATGATAAAAATTTTGATGAATCTTTATTTACTCAAATTATAGAATTTATATTATCAGTAAATTCAATAGAAAATAATAATAAATTGTTTTTAACTCTTTATAACTATATATCAAAAAACTGTTGTGATAAATTTGAAAAAAGAAAAAGTTATTATCTTAAAATAATATATTTAAATCTAACTTATGTTAAAAATTTAAATAAATTTTTCAAATTTCTCAATATTGAACTTAAAAAAAGTGTACATAAAAATTGTGAATATTGTTCCAAAATAAAATATTTATCATATTTATTAATTCAACATTTTTTTAAAGTGTATATTAATAAATCGAATAAAATGTCTACAATTTCATATAATTTTATGAATAACCCAGATCAATATTTCCTAAAAGCATTATTTATTGAAAGTATTATAGATTTAGATAATAGAACAAAGTTAAAATTTATTGAATTAAATGATAATTTTAAATTTAAAAATATAAAATTTTATGAATTAATCGAAAATGAAGATTTTATTTATAATTTTATATATATTATTAAATATTATTATAAAATTTATGATAATTTAAAAGATATTCAATTACAGAATATGATTTTTAATTTGATTAATGATTTCATTCTTTTATTTATAAGTCATTTTTTAGGAGAAAAAAAAAACTTAAAAGTAACATCTCAAACCTTTTTTAATAGCAATTGTTTACAATTATATTATATTTTTTATATTAATAAAAGAAAAGATGAATTTTTTTCCTTTTTAAAAGGAATAATTGAAAGTTTAATTTCAGAAATTTATAAACCTTTTTTTTTTCAATTAATAATAGACAAAAAAATAATTAATGAAGAAATTAGTGAATTAATTATACATTATATTATCAATTTAATATTCAAAATTGAAAAAATAGAAAATAATGAAATAATTTTAAATCAATATATATATTTTTTATTTATTTGTTATTATTTTGTTATGAAAAGGAATATTCCAATTAAAATTGAAACAAAAAAATTAATTACATATTTTCTCTTTTTATTAAATGACAAAAAATTTTGTAAAATAAATTTAGAATTTGAATTTGAATTAAATGGAATTTTAATTAATAAATCAATATTGATTATTATATTTGAAATATTAATCGATTTATATAAAAATGATAATTATAATCAAAATTATAGTAAAATTATTGAAAATATTTTATTTAGTAATTTTTCTTTAGAGGAAAATGATATAATAAAAGAAATTAAAAAACCTATTATTGTTATCCCTTTTTATAATAATATGAAAAATAAAAGCAAACCTTTTAATAACTATTCTTTATTATATTATATTGGAAAAATTTTAAATTTATTTGAGAAATATAAAAATGATAAACAAATTATTTCAATTTTAGAAAAAATATATAAACATTTTTATGCTTTAATAAAAGAATTTATTTCTATATATAATAAAAATTCAAAAAAATTAAAAAATCTTAATGAACAACAATATAATGAATATTCAAAATTTATATTAGAAAATAAAAATGATTTAAAATATAAAGAAATACAAAATATATATGATTCGATTGATAATAATAATATAAATTTAGTAAATTTGGAAAAAAATGAAGAAATAAATAATAATATAAATAAAAATATATTAGTTAACAATTTGGATAAAATAAATTTTGTTGATGATGAAAATCAATCAACAAATTCATTAAAAATTAAAAAAATAAATAATTCATTAAAAATTAGAAAAAACAAAAGTTTTTCATATTTAATAAAGAAAAAATTAATTATAAATGAAAATTTAAAAGAAAATAATGAGTATGAAACAAAAATAAATGATATAATTACCATATTTTTTAATAAATTAATTCCAAAAAACCTTATAGAAAAATCAATAGGATATTTATTTTATATAAAAGAAAATTTATTATGGAAAACATTTAGTATATCATCAAAAAATATATTATTTAAAAATAAAAAGTTTAAGCACTTAAAACAAAGTTTTTATTCATTAAATAGAGAAAAAATTTTAAATTCAAAAAATAAAGAATATATTTATGAATTACCATATCCATGTATATTAAAAAATTATACTGTAGATGATTATTATAAACCCTTTATAAAACAGGATTTTAATTTTTTTAATAATCCTCAATTAAAAATCTCCCATTATTATTTTGATAATAATAAGGAAAAAAATTTTAGATTATTATTTAAAAAATTTTTTCCTTTTGAAAAATCAAATTTATTTTTTGAATGTGAATTAATTTATAATAAAGGTTCAGTTTTTGGAGAATTTAATATTTATGACACTTATTTATTTTTTAAAGATAAATCCTTAGAAGACATAAGACTTAGAAAAGATTTAAGTTATGAACAAAAATTATATTATTTAATATCTTCTCCTCAATCTGAATTTATAATAGGGAAAGAAAAAGATATATTAATATTTTATTCAAATATTAAAGAAATATTAATAAAAAGATTATATTTTAAATATATTTTATTGGAAATATTTATTGATAATCATAAAACATATTTATTTAATTTTTTTAATGATGACAATTTTTCAAATTTTATAAAAAATTTTGAAAATAAATTAAAACAAACAAGACCAGATTTAAATGAATTTAATTGTAAAAAAATATTCAAAAAAAAAGAATATGTAAAAAAATATTTAAATCACCAATTAACAAAATTTCAATTTCTTTTATTAATAAATAAATATTCAACAAGAACATATAATGATTATAATCAATATTTAATATTTCCATTAACTCATATATCATATGAGCCAGAAAAAAAAAGAGACCCAACAAAAGTAACAGCAGTACAAAAATATATTCCAAAAAATGATTTTAGTTCTTTTATTGAAAATTATGAATATCAAGGATATCATTATAATATTTTTTTTTCTGCTGGAGGATTTATTTTTTATTTTTTAGTAAGAGAAAATCCATTTACTTATTCACATATTAGATTTCAATCTGGAAAGTTTGATAAAAGATTATTTAATTCAATTAATTCATTTTTAAAAACGTTTTTAATGAATGATGATAATAGAGAATTAATTCCAGAATTTTTTCATAATTATTATTTTTTATTAAATTTAAATAGAAATGATATCAAACAAACTAAAAGAGAGATATATTTACATAATGTTATAACAGAAAATTTTATAAATCAATTTGAATTTATAATAAAACAAAGACAAAAATTAGAAGAATTTAATTTAGGACCTTGGATTGATATCATATTTGGAATAAATCAAAAAAATGAAAATCTAATGATTTCTTTTCCATCTTATGTTTATGAAGAAAATAATAATTTTGAACTTAAAAAAGAAGAATTTGAAAAAGAAGGAATAACTGGAGATAAATTAGTTGCTCATATTAAAATGTTTTTTAGTTTTCAAACTTTAGGAGTAATGCCTGTTAAATTATTTAATAAAAGTTTTGAAGATAGAGGAGAAAATAAAAACGTTAATTTAACAAAAATTAAAGATAATTTTATTTCATTGGGTAAAAAAATTGATTATAAAGATTATCATATTTTCTGTGATAAAAAATTTATTTATTATAAAAATGATTTTAATACTTTTATTTTTAATTATTTAACTAATTTACCATTAATTTCTATTGAACAAGGAAAACAAATTAATTTATTACCAATTGAAAATTCTTTTTGTAGATTATCTCAAAATTTATTTGTTTTTGGAAGATATACAGATTCAACTTTGAAATTATTTAATGAAGGAAATTTTAAAAAAATACTTAAATGGAATTGTATAGTAACTTCTATTATTTCTTCTGAAATAAATAATACTTTTTTTATTGGTGATGAAAAAGGATTTTTATCTTTATTAATATTTGATTATGAAAAAGAATTATTTTCTAGCATAAAAAAGCAAAAAACTCATAATTCAATAATTAGAGGACTTGTTTTAAATGAAAGATTAGATATTATTATTTCTTATGATTTAGATAATATTATTACTATACATTGTAAAACAAGTTTTATTACTTTATCAATTATTGAATTTGAAAAAAATCAATTACTTTGTAATATTAAAATTTCAAAATATGATATTATTTATATATTAATTGAAAATAATAATAAAGATAACATTCTAATGTCATATACTTTAAATGGATTAAAATTTGATGAATTTATTTTTAATTATCCTCATAATATTGTTAATTATTATATAGATATTAATAATGATAATATATTAATAGCAACAACTAATGAATTAATTTTTGTTGAATGTTATTATCTCTCTAAAATAATAAATAAAATAGAGGAAAAAACTCAAATAAATAATTTAGTATACTTTTATGATAATGATTTATATTGCTATTTCTTAAATAACAATAATTGTATATTAAGTAAATAAAATCAAATATTTATTTTTTATATTAAAAAAAAATGATATATATCATAAAAATTTTATTATATCCATAATTTAACTGAATTAAAAATTTATATATTATTTAATATATTTTCTCCTCAATTTTTCATCAATTGTCATTTGATCAGTTTGATTAATTTTAACTTTTTTTTTTTCATTTCTACGAGTATTATTTTTTTTTTTATTTATTTCAACTGTAGGAGAAACATACTCTAAAACAATTAAAAATGTTCCAGAAATAAATAAAATTAAAGAATGAAATTTTTTATTTATAATTTCTTCTTTAATATATAAAACACTTATAATTAACATTAAAATTCCTTTTCCTCCATTATTAGTAATCATTCCAAAATTTTCTCTTATAATATCAGGAAATTTATTTGGTAATATTGAATGAAAAATCATTAGAAATAAAAATAAAAAAGAATAAATTAATAATACATAATCACTCCAATAATAATATGATTGTTTAATAAATAATATATTTGATAAAATAAAAAATACACTTGAAAAACATATTACCAATAATTCTAAATAATATTTTATCTTTTGTAAAAATAATTTAAATCCAGATAATGACATATTTAAATTAAAAATAAAATAAAATAACCAATAATTAATTATTTTTTAAAAATTAATTTTTTACATATTTTTAATAAACAATAAAAAAAGATGGGAACAAGTTCTTCATCTAATAAAAGATACTATTTAAAAAAAAAAGAAATTGATAATATATGTATAAAAAATCCATTATTTACTTCTTCAAAAAAATATAAAAATGGGGATGGAATTATAACAATAAAAGACTTTAAAAAATTAACAAATGGATTAATAAGTAATTCAATGATAAAAAGAATTATGCTAATTTGTGAAACTAAACAAGGAAAATTTATTGTTGATAATTTAAAATATTTTTATGCATTGCTTTATACAAATAATCCTGAAGCAAAATTAAATTTTTTATTAGATTTAATATTTATGAGAAATAATAGATTAACACATGAAAAGTATGTTAAAAATGTAAATAAATATTTTCAAAATTGTAAAACTTTAATAAATTTATTTTTAAAAGAAGATTTTAATTCAAAACAAAAAATTGAAAGAGAATATATTTATCAACAAATAAAAACAAATTATATAATAATAATAAATAATTTTAACTTCATAGAGTCAAAAAATGATTTTAAAGAAAATTCAATAATAAATAATGATGAAAGTGAAGGAAGTATTTTAATCTTAAATTCAAATAAAAAAGAATGTAATTGTATTAATATAAAAAATATAAATCAAAGAAGAATTTCAAATACAAATAAAAATAAACAATTTGATAAATTAGAAAGAGAATTTAATTTAATTGAAAGGAAAAATAATGGTATATTCCCAATAACAGTTTTTGAAGAAATGTTAAAATATATTTACATTATACCAAGTTTAGTAGAAATAATTGGTAATTTTTTAAGATTAAAAAGTCAAAAAACTTTTTTTTCTTTTGAATTATTTAAAGAATTATTAGAAATTATTACACTTCCTATACAAAATGGTAATATAAAATTTGATGATATTTCAAAAAGTTTATTTGATTTATTATCATATCCTAAAAATTATATTTTAACAAAATCATTTAGTTTATTTTTAAAATCAACAAATCCAAAAATAAGTTCAAAACAAATTAACTTAATTTATAAAGAACAAGATATCCAAGATAAAATAACAAAAAATACATTTCCAGAATTATTAAAATTAGTAATTAATGATATAGAAAATTCATTTATAAATATGAATTACATCCAATATATATTTTTTAAAGGAAAATGTCCAACAAAACAAAAAGAAAAAGAATGTATTTTACTTTTATTAAATGGATTAACATTAGATGAATACATAAAAGAAAAAATAAAAACAGAAGATAATTTTTATATAATTAATGGTGATTTTTGGAATAAATGGAATGAATATGTTAATAATCCATTATCTTTAAAAATTGATTTAAAAGGTTTAAAAATTTTTAATAATCAAATAAGTGATAAAAATGGAAAATTAAATGATGACTTAATATATGGAAAAGATTATATTGTTCTAACAAGCAAATTACATGAATTATTTAGTTTTTGGTATGGTCCAATTATTGGAAATGATTTAAAAAGAGAAAAAATATATATAGATAATGAAAAAAATTATAATCCTCCTAAAAATTTACCTTCTCTTTTTTATGGTGAAGACACAATTACTAAAAGAAAATATGAAATTGAACTTTTTCCAATTTTTTTCCTTTTTTATAATTTTGAACAAATAAAAAAAAATAATTCTTTAGAAAAAATGAAAGAATATTTAAAAGAAACTGAAAATAATATTTCTGGAAAAGGAATGTATTATCCTTTTTCAAGGAAATCTAAATTTTTTGATTTATTAAAATTATTAGAAAATAGTATTAATAGTACTTTAGATATTGATAAAACTCGTTTATGGTTATATTATAAAGGAAGATTAGAAATTATTGATTTTCAAAAAAAATTAGAAGAAGAAAACATAAATGGAAATGCTATTATTCTTTTAGAAATTAATAATGGAAGTTGGCCAAGTGAAAAAATCAAAAAAGATGATAATAATACTAATAATAATATGTTTGTTGGTTTAATTAATATTGGTAATACTTGTTATTTAAATAGTATATTACAAACATTCTTAAATAATATTGAATTAAGAGATATTTTACTTAGAAAAAATTCAGAAAGTGAATTTTTACAGTTTTTAATTAATAAAAAAAATAAAGGGAAATTAATAAAAGAATTTATTAATTTATTAAAATTAAAATGGACAGAAGGAAAAAAAAATATAACACCAAATAAATTTAAACAAATATGTGGAGAATATAATGAAAATTTTCAAAATTATGAACAACAAGACGCATATGATTTTTATACTTTTTTATTAGAAAGTTTACATGAAGATACTAATATTAAAAGTAATAAAATAAAACTTAAAAATCCAGATAATAATAATTTAACTGAAGAAGAATTAGGAAATGAATATTGGGCAAATAATATAAGAAATAATGCATCTTATTTTTATAGTTTATATTTAGGTCAATTAAAATCTACTTTAAGATGTACAATTTGTAATAAATCAAAAGTATCATTTGAACATTTTAGTTCTTTATCTTTACCAATTCCAGAAGGGAATAAAATTATTTTATATATTGTTTTATATAGATTACCTTTCACTTTAAAACCATATTATAATGTTAATAATAAAAATTTTTCTAGTTCTAGTTTGAGAAAAAGTTTACAAAAAATAAAAATTAATTCAATTGGAATTTATGCAGATGAAAGTGATTTATCAACTGCTTCTATAGGAGATAATAATAAAGAAAATAATGATTTTGAATATGAACAATTTAATACACTTTATGTTGAAAAAACAAGAGAAAGGAATAAAATTTATAATAAAAAAGAAAATATGACTTCAAATGCTTTAAATATTAATATTCCAATTAAAATTAGAATTGAAGTTGAAAGAAAAGAAAAATGTTCTAAAATAATAGAAATATTAAAATCAATGGATGAATTGGAATTAGAAAAAAATTCAAATTATACTTATCTTATTATAGTATTTAATGGAAATTATATTAATGATTCATTACAAATTGATGATTGTTTTCTTTCATATCAAAGTATTTCAGTTTATGAAATTTTAAATTATAATGGAATAAAAAAAGTTTTTAATTATAAAGATTTAGATAATATTCAAACTAATCCTTTAGAAAAAGAAAAAATACCAATGATGATAAATTCAACTGAGATTGATTCTAAAAATGAAAATGAATTAAATAATTCATTAGAAATAAAAAAATCGAATACAAAAAATAATAATAATAAAACAAATAATAATTCAACAATTTCAAGTGAAAATGAATCAATTATAGATTTTAAAGATGAAAGTAATGAAATTATTATTCCTATTTCTCATAGATTTCGTAAAAATAAATATGCAAATGATAATTTAATAGAAAATCCATCTTTTGAAACTTTAATAACAAACCCAGATTTTTTATTAGTAACAACAAATAATTCAATAAAATCATATGATTTATATGGATTGATATGGGAAAAATTTGAATATTTTTTTGATAGTCCTTCAAAATATAAAAATAATCTTTGGTGGAAAGGAAATATAAAAACTTCTAATGTAAAATTAAATTCAGGAAGAAATAATAATAAAAATAAACCATGTTCACCATTTGTTTTAAAAATTCTTAAAAAAAAAACTAATTCTTGTTCATTTTGTCCTTGGTTTAAATTTTGTACTGGATGTATTTTAGATCCTCATAATATGAATTATTTAAATTTTAATATTGATGATACTATTATTGTTGAATGGTGTCGTGAAGTTATTAATAATGAAATACATGATAAAAATAAATATTTAATATTAAATCATCATAGTATAAATGATAATTATGATAATAACGATGATATTAATACTAAAATTCCTTTAATTGAATGTTTAAAACTTTTTACTAATGAGGAAGAATTAAAAGATATTCAATGTGAAAATTGTAAAAAAAAAACAATATTTAAAAAAAGTTATCAAATTGAGAGATTACCTCCTTATTTAGTATTAGTTTTAAAAAGATTTAAATATACTAAAATGTATACTAAAAAAATAGAATCATTAATAACTTTTCCAATTCAAGAATTAGATTTAAAACAATTTTATTGTAATACAAAAAATTTTCCTTTATATGACTTGTATTCAGTTGTAAATCACACTGGAAATTTATCAGGTGGACATTACACTTGTTTAGTTAATTATTCAAATAATTGGATTAAATATGATGATTCTTTTATATATGAGAATGAAACAAATATTGAAACAAATTCAGCATATATTTTATTTTATAAAATGAGACCTTATAATCAAGGAGATTTATATTTTAATTTTATGGGTTTAATGGATACTGCTTTTAAAATTTATATGAAACAAAATAAATTTAGTAATATTTTTAATTATTTATTTAATGAGAATAATGAAATAATAAATCAATATAAAAAAGATTGTCAATTTTATTATGGAGAACCTGTTAAAATTAATAATGACAGAGGTTATTTAACTAATATTTTTAAAAAAGGAAATGAATTTTATTGTAAAGTTAGATTAGAAAAAGGTTATTATGAATTTAATTTAAAAGATAATATTAAAGAAACTATTAAAGTTACTAATTTTGATGGAGATGATAACAATAATACAGATAATAAGAAACAAATACATAAATGTGCAAGTTGTTATATTTTTTAAGTTTAATATACATATTTTTTTTTAATTAATTAAATGGTTTAAATATGTTTAATTTTTCAATGATTTTTGATAAATGATTTGTCATAATTAAATTTATTTTTTTTTTCTGTTCAAATAAATTTCTTTTATTTGAAATATAAGTTTCTTGCATAAATCTTGGTTTATCAAGAGAATTATTTTTAATTTTTAATTGTTTATATTTTTGACTGAAAAGTCTATTTAGAAATATTGATTCTTTACTTATTATTCCTGGAAAATTTTCAGAAGAAAAATTAATTCTATTTCTTTTTTTATTATAATTAAATTTTTTTTTTGGAGAGTTTGTTGTTGAGAAAAATTTTTTCAGTTGAATTTTTGCATTATTATTATATATTGTTGAAATAAAGTTTATATTTCTAGAGCTTTTAATTTCCTTTATATCAGATGTCATTGTATCTAATGATAAATTTATCTTTCTTTTTCTTTTTCGATTTTTTTGATTATTAATATATGGGAGAAAATGATTTGTTCTTTTTTTAGTTTTATTATTCATAATTTTTAATTTGATTTTAAATTTATTAATAATTAATTTAATTATATTGAATCAAATAATTTATTTTTCAATTTTATTATATAATATTTATTATTTATAATTCATTATTTATTTCATATTTTTCTATAAAGGCTAATAATTCAGAATATATATAATTTCCTTTATATATTATTATATCTTCAAAAATATTATTAAGAGAGGTAGGTATTATAAAAATTGAGGGAATGTATTTAATATTTATAAAAAAATTAGAAAATAATGAATATTTTAGATTTGTGAATTTTTCAATATTTATTTGGCAAAATTTAAAAGATTTATTTCCTTTTTTTTGATTAGATACTTTTTTATATAAATATTTTGCTTGAATACAATAAGAACACCAATCATTATATATAAATATAACTTTATTACTTTTATTATCACCTACAATAAATTCTTCATAACTTTTTATATTTTTTATTTCAATTATGTTATTAATGAAAAAATCTTTTTCTTGAAAAAAAGAGTTATTTTTTTTAAATTTAAATTGTTCATCAATAAAATTTATAATATTATTTTCTGTTATTTTTTCTTTCATTATTCTTATATCATAATTTGTATTATTAAATAAAACTAAAGAAAAAGATGGAAAATCTTTTTCTTCAATTCCAATAAATTTCATTAATTTATATTGAATTTGATTATTAATATCTGTAATACCAAAATAAATATTTTTATATTGCTCATTATTTGAAATAATTCTTTTAATAAAATTTAAAATATTTTGAGTTGAATTCATATATTTATTATAAAATAAAACACCAAAATTTTTTCTTTGCATAAATATATTGTGAATAAATCTTAGATTTATTTTTTCAAAGATTTGTTTATTATCTAAACAAATACTCTCTAAAAATTCTTTTAGTAATGAAATACTTTTATTAATAATATAAAATTGTTGCATAATTTTACCTTTTGAATAAAAAAGAATTTTTTCTTCGTTTGAATTTAACAAATAAAAAATTTTATGAAATTTTTTGAAAAATTTTTTTGAAATTGATATAATTGTTTTATTACTTGAAAATAATATAATAATTTCTTTTTCATCTTTAATTATTTTCTTAATATCCATTTCTTTAATATTAATTGTACCTTCATAAAGACAATATAAAATAAATTGTTGAATGTAATTGATTTTGGGTATTTCTTTGAAATATTGAATTCCGCTTTTATTAGAAACATAAATTAAATTATCAAAAGTATTATTTTCATTTAATTCTATTTTTATTTTATAAAATATTGTTTCTTTTTCAATTAATGTTAAATCAAAAACAAAAATTAAAAATTCAAATGTTTTATTTTTCAATTTTAAATTTGCTTGTTTTAAATTATTATAAAAATTTTTTGAAAAATTACTCCAAGGATTATATAAAAAAATAAAATAATTATCAAAATCAGATAAATTAATATTTGATTCTTTATTATATAATATGATATTATTATTTAAATATTCTTTTTCATCACATTTCAAAAAATTAATATTAAATAAAAAAAAAAAAAAAAATACAACATTTTATAAAAAAAATTAAAAAAAAAAATTAAAATATAAAAAAAAATAAATAATAAATAAAAAAAAAACAAAAAA
>JAEEGK010013758.1_pt1 | contig 18184 bp, 15 predicted proteins | sample 8958771 | NCBI WGS metagenome assembly JAEEGK01 (sample SAMN16246547, study PRJNA631951) | gut metagenome | biome: gut microbiome; feature: rumen; material: SC-attached | host: Bos | place: Iran: Karaj | collected 2018-10
CGACCCCGACGGCGACTCGCGCGTTGTGGGCGACGTCTTCACCGACAGCAGAGCGGTGCTGGGCTACGTCGATTCGTTCTCGCTGAGACTGTCCACCGTTAGGCTCGACAGCTTTATCACTTCGGGCAACACCGATATTTTTATGGGCTATTGCAAAGACGAGAAGGTGGGCAACGTGTCGGCCGAAACATACATTCCGATTGTCTTTTCAATGAAAACCAACATCCCGGATGACGCCGAATACGACAGCCTCATCATTTGCTTCAAACCGAAGGGCGGTTGGATTGGCGACACACTGAAACCCAAAGAGGTGAAAATCTACGAGGTTTTGGAGGAAATCCGTCCGCGCTACTATTCCGACCAGCAGCAGATGTTCAACCACATTCAGCTCAAACGGTCTGATACCGAACTGGCCACCGTCACCATCGACCCGTACCCCAAACGCAGAATGGTGTCGTGGGCGCACCTCAGCGACAGCTTGGGAAGAAAATGGTTTGAAATGGTTCGCGACGGCGACGATGCGATGGACAAAACCGAATATTTTCTTGATTATTTCAAGGGCATCTGCATTGTGCCGCAAACCACCGATTGCACGTGGGGGCTCGATTTCGTGACATCAAGCACCGGAATCCCCGAATCGAGAATGGTTGACGATGTTCTGCAGTTCGAGATTCGGCTCTGCTACCACCAGCCCGGCGACGACGAGTTGGGCTCCTATATGACTTTCGTGCCCAAAACCAATTCGTATCAGTATGTTTATTTCGGCAACGACCGCTCCGGCACACCGTTTGACACTCTGCAAATCGACGGGGGCAAGGTGTATTCGTCGGAGAGCGACCACGTGTCGTACATTCAAACCGGCAGCGGAATGGTTCTGCGCATCGATTTCCCGACACTTGCCAGCCTCAATTCGGCATCGGAGTATATGAGCGTGGCCGACGCGCGGCTTATCATCAGACCTAAGGATTATACTTACGACGAGGCCACACCTCTGCCGTCGAGGCTCTTTCTGATTTTAACCGACGATTCAAACGACTTGCAGTCGAACCTGACCGACATTTCGGGCAATGTTGTAAGCTCGCCAATCTATTACAATACAAACGGCGAGCCGTATTATATGTTCTCGGTAATCTGGTTTGTGCGGAAATTCATCAGCATACAAACCGACAACACCGAAAACCCGATGGCACTCATTGTTATGCCGTCCGACAACGAGAACTCATCGCTCTTTAAGCGCCTTATTGTTGACGATAACACGCAGTTTGCCGAGTATGTGCAATTGCAAATTTATTATGTAACTTATGATTACAAGACGCTCAATTGAAATAGCATTGTTTATGGTGATGGCTATGGCAGGCAGCCTGTCGGCGCAGAACAACACCATATCGCCATACTCAAAATACGGAATTGGCATCTACGAGCAGCCGGGCTACGGCCGTAATATTGCTATGGGCGGCACCGGCATCGGTCTGCGCTCGGCCAACAATGTGAACAACATCAACCCCGCGTCGTATGCCTCAATCGATTCCACAATGGTTCTGATGGACATCGGACTGAACCTTAATTACGAATATATTGACAACCATTTGCGCGAGGGCGACAAGCTGAACGGCAACATCTCATATTTCTCGCTCACTTTTGCGCCCAACCAGAACCTCGGCATCTCGTTCGGCATTGCGCCCTACACAAGTGTGGGCTACACAATTGAGTCGACCGAGTATGTGTCGGGCGGCGGGCAGAGCCGTTATATGTCGTATGTCGATGGCATCGGCGGTTTGACTCGCGTGTATGCCGGATTGGGCGTCAACTTGTTCAAAAACACATCGATAGGTATGAACGCCACAATGCTCTTCGGTCCCAAAACCGAGCGGCAGTCAATAGCGCTCTCATCGGCCGACGCGTTCTCAATCTACATCGAAAATTCTGACTATTATGTTGGCGGCAAGCTCGATTTCGGATTCCAGCAGAATTTCCGTCTGGCCAAAAACAAGAACCTCACCTTAGGTTTGATTGCCAGCACGCCCGGTATTTTGAAGTGCGAGCGCACACAGCTGGTTACCAACACATTCTATCAGATTGGCTACATTGATACCGTTTATTTTGACAATAACGATTACGACCGCGTCACCACTCTGCCGGCCACTGCCGGTGTGGGCCTGTCGTACAATTCCGGCGGATTCACCCTTGCGGGAGATTTCAACTACAATCCGCTTTCGAAGCTCGATGTGAGCGATTTGCGCTCGAAACTGATTGACAGCAAGTCGTTCAGCCTTGGCGCCGAGTATATTCCAAGGCGTCTGGGGCGCGATTTCGACCTGGTTTTCCGCGCCGGAGCCGGCTACGAGTCGGGCACAACCAAAATCGACCATTATGTGCTGAAATCGTACCGCACATCGGTTGGCGTTGGCTTCCGCATACGGACAATCCGCTTCAACACCTATTGTATGTATAAGCGACAGGGCACGCTCGACAACCTGCTGGTTCTCGACCACGTGCTGCAATTCGGCCTGAACCTGACCTACATCGACTACTGGTTCCAGAAACGCCGTTTCTACTAATGCTTGAGCTCAACTTCAGCGGATTGGCCAACGAGGCTGGCTGCGACGAAGCCGGGCGCGGATGCCTTGCCGGGCCTGTGTTTGCGGCCGCCGTCATTCTGCCGCCCGATTTCAGCAACGATAAGCTTAACGATTCAAAGCAACTGACTGAGAAACAGCGCTATCAGCTGCGCGATGTCATTATGCGCGAGGCCGTGGCTTACGCCGTTGCAAAACTCGACGCCCCGCAAATCGACGAGATAAACATTCTGAACGCATCCATAAAATCGATGCATCTGGCCCTCGACCAGCTTGCAGTGCGGCCCGAGTTCATCATTGTCGATGGCAACCGATTCAAACCCTACAACGGCATTAAATACCAGACGATTGTGAAGGGCGATGGCAAATATCTGTCGATTGCGGCGGCCTCGGTGCTGGCCAAAACCTACCGCGATGACTTTATGGTGCAGATTGACCGCGAATTTCCGCAATACAACTGGGCCAAAAACAAGGGCTACCCCACTGCCGACCACCGCGCCGCCATTGCCAAATACGGCGCAACGCCTTATCACCGCCGCTCGTTCCGCCTGCTCGACACGCAGTTGGAGTTTCAGTTTTGAGGGGATTTGAAATTTAGAAAGTGTTGGGATTCCAACCGGTTAAACTTGTTCAACAGATCAGTGTTCAACCCGTTCAACTTTTACTTGAAAATCAGCGTCGAGAAATTCTTGTCGTCGAGCATCTCGTTGGCCACTTCCAGAATGTCGCTGCTGGTGAAGCGGTTTATCTTATCGCAAATCTCGCTCAGCGGGTCTATGGTGTCGAAGAGCAGGCAGCTGCGGCCCAGGTTGAGCATCAGGCCCGAATAATTCTCAGTGCTGATAGCCAGCTGGCCAATCATCTGCTTCTTGGCGCGGTCGAGTTGCAGAGTGCCCATTCGCTCCTCGCGCAGGCGGCGCAGCTCGCGGCGGATGATGGTCAGGCAGCGGTCGGTTTTCTCGTAGTCGGTGCCAAAATATATGCCGAACGTGCCGGTGTCGGTGTACGGCGTGTAGAACGACTCAATGTTGTAGGTGTAACCGTGTTTCTCGCGCAAAGCCAGGTTGAGGCGGCAGTTCATTCCGGGTCCGCCCAAAGTGTTGTTTATCAACTCGAAAGCCAGACGGTTCTGGTGGTCGGTAGGGTAGGCGCGGCAACCGAAAATGCAATGTGACTGGTGTGTGTCGAGTTCAACCTCAAGCAGATGCGGAGTGTACGGATTGACGGGTATCCGTTTAAAATCGCGCTTTCGGGTTGCAATGGGACCGAAGTGGCGTTCGGCAAGCCGCACAATGGTCTTGAAATCGACCGGCCCCACAGAGCAGATGGCAATCTGGTCGGTGTTGTAGGTGCGGCCGATAAAACGCAGAATATCAGTGTGGTTGTAGTTGGCAATCGATTCGGGTGTGCCCAGAATGTTGCGCCCGATGGTGTGCCCGCTGAAAATCAGGTCTTCAAAATCGTCGAAGATGAGGTCGCCCGGCGTGTCCTTGTACGAATTTATTTCATCCACAATCACTTCCTTCTCTTTCTCACATTCGTGGTCGGGGAAGGTTGAGTTGAAGATGATGTCGGCGAAGAGCTCCATTGCGCGGCCGTAATATTCCTTCAGGAAAGTGCCGTAAACGCAGGTTTCCTCTTTGGTGGTGTAGGCGTCAATCTCGCCGCCCACGTTCTCAAGGCAGCTTATCACGTTGTAAGCCTTACGTTTGCGCGTGCCTTTGAAAATCACGTGCTCAATCATATGGGCAATTCCGTGCTCATTTTCGAGCTCATCGCGCGAGCCAGTGTTTATCACCACGCCCATATGAGCTACCGGAGTGTCTGATTTACTGTGAATTACGCGAATCCCGTTCTCCAATCTATGATATTCGTATTCGGCCAAAACCTATGCTTTTTATCGAGCCGCAAAAGTATAGTTTTTTTGGAAAAAGACCATTAAAAGGCAAAAAGGCTTAAGGCACAACGGGCAAAGTGCCGGATAATCGTCCTCAAAACCAAGGTAACTTAAAACTTAAAACTCCGAAAACTTAAAACTAAAAACTTCCCCTACGCCGTCCGTTCGGGTTTCAGCAGGTCGCCAACATTGTGCCCGACCAAGTTGTTGTAGAACAAAATGTTAAGCGATAGACCTTCTTTGGCGTCGCGCTCAATGCTGATGAAGCTTTCGCCGTCGCCGATGGTCCAGAAAAGGTCATATTCATCGGCTTTGTAGAAGCTGACGTCGGCGTTGCTGCAAGTGCCCGAATCGTCGAGACCGAAAATCGCGCCAATCTCTTTGGCCAGAGCCATCACCGATTCGGCCGAGTAGCTGTCGTCGCCCAGCAGCTTGACGTTGACCGGGTTGTCGCCGGTTATTATCTCCTTGTCGTAGAAGATGCGGAATTGCAGCCGGTTGAACAATCCGAACTCCTTCTGACCGAGTTTCTTCTCGTACACAATCATAAATGTGGCCGGTGTCTCGATGCTGTCGATTTCGGTGTAGTCATCGTGAAAAAACGATGACAGTTTGTAGTTGAAGCTCTCAAAAAAGACTTCTTCCGGTGTTTTGCCTTCGGTGTTCATCGCTTGCGTACCTTTAAAAAAAAACTTGGCTGGCGGGGGCAACGCCACTCCCGTCAAAAATCGATGCTTAAAGTTATGAATTAATTATGAATGTTTTTGCACTGCTTGTTTGAAAAAATGCAAAAAAACTGATGGGGCACAAAAAAAGCCGTTCCCCGGTGTTGAGAAACGGCTTGTATGCGTTGCAGCTATTGGCGTTAGGCGATGTTGGTGTAAACGGCCTGAACGTCGTCGTCCTCCTCAAGTTTGTCAATCAGCTTGTCGATGTCGGCAATCTGCTCTTCGGTGAACTCAACCGGATTCTGCGGGAAACGTTGCAGAGTGGCCTTCTTAATCTCGATTCCAGCCTTCTCAATGGCCTGGGTGAGGTTGCCGAATTCGGTGTATTCAGCGTAAGCGTAAACGGTGTTCTCGTCAACGTCGAAACTCTCCAAACCAGCGTCAATCAGCTCAAGCTCAAGGTCTTCGAGGTTGAGGTCGGGCTTTTTCTCGAACTCAACCACAGCCTTGCGCGAGAACATAAACTCGAGCGAGCCTGTCGGAACCAAACCGCCGTCGTGCTTGTTGAAGTACGATTTCACATTGGCCACCGTGCGAGTTGTGTTGTCGGTCATACACTCGACAAAAATCAGCACTCCGTGGGGGCCTTTGCCCTCGTAGTTCACCTCGGTGTATGCGTCAACATCCTTGCCGGCAGCACGTTTGATGGCGGCATCGATGTTGTCCTTCGGCATATTCTCGGCTTTGGCGTTCTGGATGGCGGTCCTCAGTTTCGGGTTCATATCGGGGTCCATTCCGCCCTCTTTTGCGGCGGCAGTGATTTGTTTCGCCAATTTCGGGAACATCCTCGACATATGTCCCCAGCGTTTCTCTTTGGCAGCTCTACGGTATTCAAACGCGCGTCCCATATTGTGTTCTGTTTAGATTTTGTTATTTTTTTGACGGCGCAAAAATATATTTTTTTTAGAAAAAGTTGCAAGGCTTCACGCATTCAATCCTTCACGTATTCAATCCTTCGCGCATTCAATCCTTCAATCCTTCGATCCTTCACGCATTCAATCCTTCAATCCTTCAATCCTTCATTTACACCACAAACTGCATAATCTCTCGTGCCAGAACCGAGTACAGTCCGCCAAGCACCATTACTATTTTAATAAGTGTGCTGATTCGCTTGTAATGCTTCACTTCGCTTGCGCGGATGGTCATAAATGCGGCCACACAGGCGGGGACTATCAGAAGGGCGGCAATGTAGATAAGTGTCAGAAAATCGTGCAGAAAAAGCTGGTAAACGGCTAACAGGCTGGCTATCATAAGCAGAAAGAGCGACACAACAACAATCTTCGATATTCGCATTCCGAAGTGGATGGGCAGAGTGTCGCAGCCGCAGTAGCAGTCGCCTTCAACGTCCTCCATATCTTTTACAATCTCGCGGATAAGGTTGGTCAGGAAGGCGAAAAATGCGAATCCCGCGGTCCAATATAGTATTGGTTTGAAAGTCAGACCGTTGGCTATTATGTTGAATCCGTATGCGCGAGTCAGTTCGGCGCACTCAAAAATGCCTTCTTGTATTGGTATTGAGGCGGTTACTAGTGCCACAACAATGTTGCCGACAAGTAATTGCTTTTTGTAAGTTGTTGAATATAACCAATATAATCCTGAAATCATCAGGTAGAAAATAAGTATCGATATTCGGCCGAAATGCCACGCAAATACCGCCGCAAGCAAAATGGCCGCCGCGTTGAGTGCGGAGTGGTAGATTATGGCGTGCCGGCGTGGCAGCGTGCGGTCCACAATCACCTTGTCGGGACGGTTGATGGTGTCAATCCGGCGGTCGAAATAGTCGTTGATGACATATCCGGCGGCGCCTTGCAACACGTTAATCAGTATCAGAATGGTGAAGTAAAAGCCTGACAATTGCAAAGATACAATTTCGCCCAGCTGAATCGAATACTGATAGTCGAGTATCGGCTTGATGATGCAGTAGCGCATCAGAATCATTGTGAACGGCACAATCAGCAGGTTCGGCCATCGTATTATCGACAGATATTTGTACATAGTGCGCCTGTTTTTTTACAGAAAATTCTCCGTCTCAAAATTCACCCACCGGCCCTGGGCGCGTAAAACCTGCTCAATCACATCGCGCACGCAGCCGTGGCCGCCGTTGAGGTCCGACACGTATTTCACAAACGGTTTGATGTCGTTCACGGCGTCGGCGGGGCAGGTGGGCACACCGGCGCGTTTCAGAATGGGGTAATCGGGCACGTCGTCGCCCATATAGAGCACGTCGTCGTCGGTCAGGTTGTGGCGTTTCAGAAAATCGTCGAAGGCCGGAACTTTTGCCAGGCTGCCGATGTAGAGGTCGGTGAGGCCGAGGCTTTCAAAGCGCCGCACCACTCCGGCATTGTTCTTGCCCGCACTGATGATGGCGATGGGGTAGCCCTGCTCGTGGGCGAATCGCAACGCAAAGCCGTCGCGGGTGTTCGACTGGCGCACCTGCTGGCCGTCGGCCAGACAAATCATTGTGGCGTCGGTGCAGACACCGTCAATATCGAAGGCAAACGCCTTCACTTTCATCAAATCTTCCTTGAAATTTGCCATTTGTGTAAAATTTTGATTCTCTGGCAAATATGGCCGTTTTAGTTTCCGCTCGGCTTGTATCTGCCTTGAATCCTTTCCGACACAAAACTATACAATTTTTGCAACTCAGAGTCGGGCAGCGATTGCATTTGGCGGTTCAACACTTTTGCATCGCCGCGGCGTGCCGGACCGGTTTGTGCTGCCACAGGGCCGAGTTCGGCGGCTTTGGCGGCCGTTTCGGCAATCAGCTCACGCATAATGTCAAACGGTATGTTGCTGTTTTTCAGGATGGTTTCGGCCTCGGCATACATACTGTTGGCAAAGTTGCTGGCAAACACTGCAGCAATGTGCAGTTGGGCGCGTTGCGCGGTTGTCATCGGGCGCACGTTGTCGCTCAAAGTGCGGGCGAGCGAGGCAAGCGTTTCGGCCGTTTGCCCGTTGTTGCCCTCAATGCAGAACGGCACGCGGCCGACATCGATTTTTCGGCTTTTGCTGAACGATTGGAGCGGATAAAGCACCCCGTGGCTGCTGAAACGGCTCAGCGCGCACATCGGAACGCTTCCGGCCGTGTGTGCTACAACGCCCTCAACGTCAGGCATTTGCGTAACCACGTCGGCAATGCTGTCATCGCTTACGCTGATGAGGTAGATGTCGGCGTTGGCGGGTATTTGGCTGATGCTGTCAAACGGTTTGGCATTCAGCGCTTTCGCGAGTTCCTGGGTGTGCCCGAAGTTGCGCCCGCACACTCCGGCAATTGTGTGTCCGGCTTTGAGCATCGCGCTCGACAGGTGCGTGGCCACATTTCCCGACCCGATAACAAAAATTTTCATAATTGATTGATTAACACGAGTGCAGACGCAAACACTAATGCTGACGTAAGCATCGCATCCCTACTTATAACTTCAAAAACTTATAACCTAAAACTTTTTTCCGTAAAAATCGGGACCAATAGTTATCGATTCTTGCAGCCGGTCGTCGGTGCCGATGAATCGGAAATCAATGATTCCCTCGTTCAGCATCATCATCCGCACCGAATAAAACTCGCTAACGTTTTTCCAAAGCTCATTTTCAACTATTTGTGTGAGCGTGGCTTTGTCGGGTTTCGCTTTGCGACGCATCCGCACGTTCAGTTTCAGCGTGTTGGTGGCGTAGTCGGGTTTTATGGCCGACAGTTGTATTTTGTCCACAACATCATACGGAAGTGGCTTGGTTTCAGAGCGTAAGGCGCGTTCTAAATCCTTTCGCGGGCAGCGGAACGCTTCGGTTGCGTTCAGCGCTTTCTTTATGTCGTCGGGGTGGATGACAATGGTGTAAATAGGAAATTTTGTCGATTCGCGGAAAGCGTATCTTATTTGCAGAGAATCGTTTAGACAAGTCTTGAGCAGCTCCGGGTCTTCGTTGCGGAGGTGTTTCAGCATCTCGCAGTGGCGGTACTTCGACTCGCAAATCAGCCGGTCGTCCGGATAATCTTGGATGTAAGTGTTTGACAAAGAGAGCATAACACTGACGTATTTCTTTTTCAGGCAGATGCTGTCCATTGTGATTCCCTCGCCGATGGTTTGCGGCAGAGTGGCCATTTTTGCTTTCAAAAGAGCATCCAAAGCCTCGATTTTCTGCTTGGCGGCTTGGGCGGCCTGTTCGGCTTTGTTGGCTTCGTAGCTGTGAATCAACCACATAATGCCCATAGCAATGCCAAACGCCACAATTATGAGCGCGGTAATGATTTTTATGGCGGATTTCTGCGAGCCGCCTATCATCGACTCCTCGAGCTCGGCAATGTCGTGAGCCGAGGCTTGTAAATCAGCGCAATGCTTGTTGAAAGCCGGCTTTTCGTTGGTTAGTCCGCACACAATGCCGCGTTCAATGTCGCGTTTTGAGTTCCGGCAGATGGTGCAGTATTTTATTTTGTCCGATAGTTCCATATGAGTTTGGTTTTTGGGTTATTCGTGTTATAGTTTGAGTTTTAAAGTTGTAGTTGCAATATAAATATTTAGTCAATTCGTGATGCAGTCGGCCGCTTAATTCTTTAATAGCGCTGTCAGTCAGATTGTTATCGTGTCAGCTTTTGACGGAACTGTACGGAACGCGGTTCAAAATCGAGCGTCCGAGAGTGATTTCGTCGGTGTATTCCAACTCATCGCCCACCGACAACCCTCGCGCCAGCGTGGTGATTGGCACCCCAAACGGACTGAGCCGCCGGTAGAGGTAGAAGTTGGTGGTGTCCCCCTCGATGGTGGTGCTTGTGGCCAGAATCACCTCGGCAATGGTGCTTTCCTGCATCCGCCGCTCAAGGCTGTCGATGTTCAGATTTTTCGGCCCGATGCCGTCCATCGGCGATATTCGGCCGCCCAGCACGTGGTAAATGCCACGGTACTGGCCGGTGTTTTCAATGGCAATCAGCTCGCGGATGGTCTCCACAACGCAGATTAGAGAGTGGTCGCGGCGCTCGTCGGCGCAGATGCCGCACAGCCCCTCGGCCTCTGTAATGTTGTGACATTCAGGGCAAATCATAATGTCTGTTTTCATCTGGCTGATGGCCGATACAAACGACTCAACCTCCTCGTTGGGTTGGTTCAGCAGGTGCAGCGTGAGCCGCAGCGCCGTTTTTTTGCCGATGCCCGGCAGTTTCCCGAATTCGTTCACCACGTTTTCTAGCAGTCGCGATGGTAGTTGTTGCATTTTCCCGTTTTTTTGTTTCTCAAATATAAACGAAAAGCAAGGACTATTCCACAAGTGGCGGATTATATTTTTTTGCGCTTTTTGATTTTGCTGTTTCCGAACCGCACTTATTGTGAAAAACAATAGCTTTGCCGAAAACAACGTTTTTATGTCACCGACACTTATTATAATAGTATTACTGGCTTATTTTGCCGTACTGTTTGGCATTTCATATTTCACCGGACGCAAGGCCGATAACGAGTCGTTTTTCATTGGCAACCACCGTTCGCCGTGGTATTTGGTGGCTTTCGGGATGATTGGCACAAGCATTTCCGGCGTCACATTTATTTCTGTGCCTGGCGAAGTGGGGTTCAATCAGTTCGCCTATATGCAGATGGTCATAGGCTTCTTCTTCGGCTATTGGATTGTTGCAAAAGTTTTGTTGCCAATCTATTACAAATATAACCTGACCAGCATCTACACCTATCTCGAAAACCGTTTCGGGCGCACGTCGTACAAAACCGGCTCGGCCTTTTTCCTGTTGAGCCGCGTCATCGGTTGCTCATTCCGTTTGTTCTTGATGGTGAGCGTTTTACAGTTGGCGGTTTTTGATGCGTGGGGCATTCCGTTCGAACTCACTGTGGTGGCCATAATGGTGCTCATTCTGCTCTACACTTTCAAAGGCGGCATCCGCACCATCGTCTTCACCGACACATTGCAAACCTTGTTTATGCTTTCGGCACTGGTAATCACTATTATAGCTGTCAAAAACTCGCTCGGGCTGAGCTTCGGCGGTGTTGTCAGCGAGATTTACCATTCCGACTATTCTCGCCTTTGGTTCTTCGACAACCCGAAAGAGAAAACCTTCTTCTGGAAGCAGTTCCTGAGCGGAATTTTCATTGTGATAGTGATGACCGGGCTCGACCAGGATATGATGCAGAAAAACCTGAGCTGCCGCAACTTGAAGGACGCACAAAAGAATATGTACTGGTACGGATTCTCGTTTATACCTGTCAATCTGCTGTTTATGGCGCTTGGCGCGATGCTTTACATCTTTGCCGGCCGCAACGGAATTGCCATTCCCGAGCAGACCGACAACCTTTATCCGATGCTCGCCACGCAGGGCTATCTGCCGCAGGTGGTGGCTCTTTTCTTTGTCGTGGGGCTTGTGGCGGCAGCCTATTCGTCGGCCGATTCGGCGCTCACAGCACTCACCACGGCCTTCTCAATCGATATTCTAGAAATTGAAAAGCGCAACCTTTCGGCTGATGCGCAGACACGCCTTCGTAAGCGCGTTCACATTGCCATTGCGGCGGTGGTTGCGTTGGTCATCATCATCTTCAACCGCCTGAACGACCGCAGTGTCATCAGTGCCATCTACACCATTGCAGGCTACACATACGGCCCGCTTCTGGGCCTCTACGCTTTCGGGCTGTTCACCCAAAAAACTGTCCGCGACCGCTGGGTGTGGATTGTGGCGGTGGTGTCGCCGTGCATCTGCATTGTGCTCAACTGGCTTGCGCCGATGCTGCTCAACGGCTACAAAATGGGTTACGAACTACTTATTATAAATGGGGCGCTTACGTTTGCCGGATTGTGGATTTTGCAGAAAAAAAACATTTCCGCGCAACCTTAGGCTACCCTGCAGAGTCATATTAACGCAACTGATTGAAATTTGAAATGACTGGAACTGATTTCGACGAACTGGTCAGGTTATGCAAGAAGAAAAGTACCGCCGCTCAGCAGCAACTCTACAAACTGCTGGCGCCCAAGCTTTTCGGTGTGTGCCTGCGCTATGCCGGCAATCGGACCGAGGCCGAGGATATTTTGCAGGATGGGTTTGTGAAGATTTTCACGAAAATCGGGCAATTCGACTTCAAGGGCTCGTTCGAGGGGTGGGCTCGCCGGGTGGTGGTCAACTGCGCACTGACGCACTACCGCCGCGAGAGCAAGCTCTGCGCCGTGGCCGACATTGCCGAATACGATACGCAGCTCTCGCCCGACGACGTGCTGAGCGTCATCTCGGGCAACGAGCTGATGCAGATGGTGCAGCAGCTCACGCCGCAGTATCGCACGGTGTTCAACCTTTACGCCATCGAGGGGTTCTCGCACCAGGAGATTAGCAAGATGCTGAACATCTCGGAAGGCACATCGAAATCGAACCTGTCGCGCGCGCGATGTATGTTGCAAGAGAAGGTGGAAGCCCTTTACGGCAGCCGTCGGAAGAATGTGTAATTATTTGTTAGTTGATTGATTATGACTACGAACAACATCGACAAGATTTTTAAAAGCGGGCTCGAAAACAGCACCGCCGAAGTGCCCGAATCGGTATGGGAACGTGTTGAACAACAAGTCAATGGCCGCTCATCGAACCGCCGCGTTTGGCTTGTTGCCGCATCAGTCGCACTGCTGCTGGGCGTGGGTGCCGCCTGGCTCTCAACCGGTGATTCCCAGTCTGGCGCACCAACTGCCGGAACTGCGGTTGATACGGTGGCTGTGCCTCAGCCCGCCGCCGCGCAAATCGATTTCGCGCCAAGCTACGCCGACAGCGCGGTGTATGTGGAAGAGTAGGGGTAAGCCGGGGTGAGCACATCGCCGTCTAACCCGAGCTTCTGGCGTCTGAATTGTGTAATGAGCAAACTTGCAGAGATGCGGTTTGCTCATTTTTTTTCAAAATCCTACCTTGTGCGCGTATTTTGCACATCCGTGATTTCCCTTTGCGGGAATAATCTTTACATTTGTCGAACTACATTGCAGAACTTCAAAAACTTAACATTCAAAAAATGGCGCTTAATCAGTACACAAAATATTTCTGGCTTATCAGGACAATCTACGAAGCCAAACGCATAACTCTCAAAGAGATACAGCAACGCTACTTCGACCGTTTTCAAGACACGTTGCCTCGCCGCACCTTCTGCGACTGGAAGGATGCCGTTGAGGATATGCTCGACATCAATATTGAGTGCGCCACCAAAGGCGGATACACCTATTATCTTGATAATGATATGGATGAATTCCACCGCTGGCTGCTCGACGCAATGTCGGTGAACGACACGCTGCTCGACAACAAGTCGCTCAGCGACCGCATTCTGCTTGAGGACATTCCGTCGAGCCAGACATTTCTGGCCACTATTCTGCAGGCGATGAAGGAAGGCAAAGTGCTGGAAGTCACGCATAAAGGTTTCGGCAGCGACGATGAGAAATCTTTCAGTCTGAAACCCTATTGCGTGAAATTGTTCAAGCAGCGTTGGTATGTGGTTGGCAAAAACGATTACGGAACGGGCGGTGATAACATCCGCATCTATAGCCTCGACCGTATCATCGGCATCAATCTGACTAATAAAAAGTTCACCCATCCAAAAGATTTCGACCCCAAAGTTTATTTCCGCGGAAGCTTTGGTGTAATTCTCGATTACGATTACAAGATTGAGACCGTGCGGCTGAAGGTCGATGCCAGCCAGGCCAACTATCTGCGCTCGCTGCCGCTGCACCCGTCGCAGGAAGAGGCGGAGCGCTACGACGACTACAGCATCTTCACCTTGCGGGTGCGTCCCACTTACGATTTCATTCAGGAATTGCTCCGCAACGGCGACACACTTGAGGTGGTTGCTCCCGAGTGGCTCCGCAACACACTGGCCGAAAAGGCCCGGAAAATGTGGGAGAGGAACAAGTGAATGTCGTTTGTGCGCAAATCTCGTATCCGCTGAAAAAACGTTTTGCACTTTCGCCAAAAAACATTTATTTCGTTGCGTTAATAAAAACAAAATGGTAAACAATTTGAACAGCAAACAGTGGTGGTGGCGCCAGTCCGAAATTAAAGTGGAGGATTAGCCCGTCGGTTTGTTGTAAGATTTAAGCCCGTAAGCACTCCACTTGCGGGCTTTTTTAATATTCTGAAGGTACATTTAAACATCAATTAAAAACTATTAAAAAATGGAAAAACAAAAGAGGTTCTTCCTGACGGAGAACGAGATACCAACTCAATGGTACAACATTGTGGCCGATATGAAAAACAAGCCACTGCCGATGCTTAACCCGGGAACTCGCAAGCCGCTCACGGTTGACGAGATGTCGGGACTGTTCAACCGCGCCTGCTCGGAGCAGGAACTGAACACCACCGACCGCTGGATTGACATTCCGGAGGAGGTGCGCAATCAGTACAAAAACTACCGTTCGACACCGCTGGTGCGCGCCTACGGTCTTGAGAAAGCGCTCGACACACCCGCGCACATCTACTTCAAGAACGAGAGTGTGAGCCCGGTTGGCTCTCACAAGCTGAACTCGGCTCTGGCGCAGGCTTACTACTGCAAGAAGGAAGGCGTGACCAACATCACCACCGAGACTGGCGCAGGTCAGTGGGGAGCGGCTCTGTCGTATGCCGCCAAAGTCTTTGGACTCGATTTGGCGGTGTTTATGGTGAAGGTGAGCTACAACCAGAAACCATATCGCCGACTGATTATGCAAACTTATGGCGCACAGGTGATTGCATCGCCATCAATGGGCACACGCGCAGGAAAGAACATTCTGACCGCCAACCCGACTTATCAGGGAAGCCTTGGAACGGCCATCTCGGAGGCTGTTGAACTAGCAATGCAAACCCCGAACTGCAAATATGTTCTCGGCAGCGTTCTGAACCACGTCTCTCTGCATCAAACAGTTATCGGTCTTGAGGCCGAAAAACAGATGGCTATGGCAGGCGAATATCCCGATATGGTGATTGGCTGCTTCGGTGGTGGCTCGAACTTCAGTGGAATTTCGTTCCCGTTTATGCGCCACAACCTTGTCGATGGCAAGACTACAGAGTTTATCGCCGCCGAACCTTCATCGTGCCCGAAACTGACGCGCGGCGTGTTCCAGTACGATTTTGGCGATGAGGCTGGCTACACACCGCTGCTGCCGATGTTCACATTGGGCCACGATTTTGCCCCGGCTCACATTCACGCAGGCGGTTTGCGCTACCACGGCGCCGGAACCATTGTGAGCCAGCTGCTGAAAGATGGTATGATGAAAGGTGTTGATATTCCGCAACTTGAGTCATTCCAGGCTGCAACGTTGTTTGCACAGGTTGAGGGCATCATTCCCGCACCGGAATCGGCACACGCAATTGCCGCAACCATCCGCGAGGCTAACAAGTGCAAGGAGGAAGGCAAGCCGAAGACCATTCTGTTCAACCTTTCGGGACACGGACTCATCGATATGACCGCTTACGACCAGTATCTGGCCGGCGACCTGACCAACTTCGAGTTGCCGCAGGAGGATATTGACCGCAACGTATCGAAACTTGAGAAAATCATCTAATTCTAATATTGAACGATAAGAAAAACGGAGCCGCGAGGCTCCGTTTTTTTTGTGTGTTCAAAAAGAAAGCCGCTTCCGTTGCCGGAGCGGCTTTCCCAATTATAGAGTAACAGTGTTATTCTTTAACAAACCGCAAGTTGCGAGTTAAAATGCCGTCTTTGATTCGAACAAGGTAAATGCCTTTTGGCAGAGCAGCCACGCTGATGCGCTCGTTGGCAGTTCCTGCAGCTTGAATTTTGCCTGCAATGTCCAGAATCTCGTAGTTGAATTCGCCATCGATGCCGTCAACAATTACAAAATCGCTGGCAGGGTTGGGATAGAGAGTTAAATCCAATTCTTCAATTTCATTAATAGCTGTGCCTTCACCAAGCAGTGTTACTGTGCCAAATGAGAACGAACTTTGCCAAGCGTTGTCTTCGGTTGAGTTCCAAGCGAGCTTGCCATCGCGGTCGCCGCCATCATCGTCGTCATCAATCATAAATTCGAATCCTATCTTCAATCCATCCTTGGGTTGTTCGCACTTGATTGTAGCCCAGGGAATTGCAACTTCAACATTGTAACCGTCACGGTTTTCGTCTATCACAAATTCGATTCCTTCAGTGGAATATTGGTTGTCGCCCGAACCTGATTTGGTATATATGCTTGTGCTACCATAGTTGAACGAGAATTGAACATCGTCGGAGTCGTAAGAGCCGCCCTTCGAGTTGTTGCAGTCGAAGTACAATTCAATGTTGTCATCTTTGTAAACATCAGTGCCACTGTCGTTTTTGAGCTCATTGTCGAAAACGGTTGCGAATGCGTAAATGTAAGTGTCGTCCCACAGCAGTTGGACGTGGCCGCTTAAATCTTCCTCATTGTCGATTGAGCCTTGAACCACGTTTTTAGCATGGAATTTGTCAGATTTTGCCCAAACATCGTCGAGTATGCCGTCGATTTTTGGTGCGGTAGCAGTGCGTTTAACGCCTACTTCCGGTGTTTTTACGACAATTGAAATTGTCCCAGACCTCTTGTATAAATTCGTGGCATCGGTTGCAATAGCGTAAACGTTGTAGTCTCCAGGTTCGGTAAGTTTCAGTTCAAATTCATACGGAGCCGCGGTCACTGTTTTTGCCACTGTGCCGTTAACAAAGAATTCAACTTTGGCAACATCATTGTTTTTGTCTTCAACCTGCGCTTTAAATTTGACAGATTCAGGAGCATCTTCTGCTCTGTAGGTTGTGCTTGAGGCTGGTTCTACAATGCTGATATTCGGGCGGTTCGGGTCGGCAGGTTTCCATTCTTCAATCCAACTTTCGTAGTCGGCGTCCTCAATGTCGTATTGTCTGCCGTTGATGGCCGTGCGTATGAGTGTGTTGGCAGTGGTATCGCCAAAGATGAATTTGGCGGCAAAAGCTTTAACGGCGTTTCTTTCAGCAGTTGTTGCCGAGCAGTGGTCGTGTCCGCCGTCAATAACAAATCCAAAGCGGTCCTCAATGCCGAATGTCTCGTACACTTTTTCGGCGGCGCGGCAAGTGATGTAAGTTGAGTAGTCGCAGAGCCACTCCATATCAGTGTTGCCAAGCACTAACAGTGCGCGTGGGGCACACATTGCCAGAATCTCGTGATGGTCGTGTGGAAGAAGGTCGGCCTTACCGTTGAATTTTTGAAGGCTGGCCATAAACCAAGAGTAGTTGGTATTGCCGAGGCCTTCAACACCATCTTTGTATTTTTTCATTATTTTATTCTTATTCACATAATCGATTGTACGCCATGCGCTGGCACCACCGCCACCAGGTTCCTGGGCAATGGTAAGAGCAACGCGCTCGTCGAATGCGCCGCAGAACATGGCCATTTTGCCGGCATACGAGCATCCGCTTAGTGCTATGTGCGCAATATCGACGTTAAGCAGTCCTTTCTCTTTGGCAATTTCCAGACCATCAATCAAACGGCTCACACCCCAAGCCCATTTGCTGTAGTTGCCGTTGTCATACAACTCTGGATAAAGTGAGTTAAATTGATCTTTCTGTTTGGAAATGTCGCCGTCGTATCGGGCGCTTGTGCTTCCGTATGTGGCCACTTGGTTAGTATTGAAACTCAATTGGATGCAACCTGGGAAATCGCCAGCAAAGCCCGAGCCACCTAGGCTGATAAATACGGGGAATGGACCATCGCCTTCAGGAATTGTCAATTCAGATGTTAATGTCGCCGTTGAGTCTCCAACTGTAACTTTTACAATCAACAATTTCCTTTTTACAGTGTCCATTGTATAAGTAACCTTTACTTTACTCCAATCAATGTTATTCCAATCGGTAACTGAGGACCAATCATAGTGAGCAGTACGCTCTACCACTGTGGTATCAATATAATTGGCTTCGATTTGGTCGCGGTCAACATCAGGCTTGACACCTATTTCATAATATTCGACCTCGCTCTTGATCTCATTGCGACGTTTAGCCCAATCGGCAAAATCTTCCGAGCGGCCAGAACCGTTAGACCAGGCAAAAGGGTCGGGTAAAGTTGCGCAGCTTTCC
>JAEEGK010013761.1_pt1 | contig 18181 bp, 14 predicted proteins | sample 8958771 | NCBI WGS metagenome assembly JAEEGK01 (sample SAMN16246547, study PRJNA631951) | gut metagenome | biome: gut microbiome; feature: rumen; material: SC-attached | host: Bos | place: Iran: Karaj | collected 2018-10
CTTCAGGCTTCTATTACAGTAAGAAAAAATCTTGGGGATAAACTTGAAACTTGGGTTGTTGGTGGTGATGGAAGATATCCTGGAAAATTGGTGCTTGGTAAGATTATAAAAATACTTGTTGCAAATGGAATAAAGAAGGTTTTTGTTGTTGGTCGTGATTTGGTTTCTCCAACACCAGCAATATCAAATATAATTACAAAATACAATGCTGATGGTGGTTTTATACTTTCTGCTTCACATAATCCTGGCGGCATAAATGGTGATTTTGGTGTAAAGGTTGAAATGGCAAATGGTGGTGGTGCACCTGAAATTGTGACCAATGCAATTTATGAAGAAACAAAAATTATTTCTGAATATTTAACTCTTGATATTTCTGATGAAGATGCATTAAAGCTTGCTGAAGTTGAATACCTTGATCCTATAAAAGATTATGCAGATTTGATGGAATCTATGTTTGATTTTGATGCAATTCGTGGTTGGTTTAATGATGGGCATACTTTCCGCTTTAATGCGATGAATGCATCTACTGGACCTGCTGCTATTGAAATTTTTGTAAACAGGCTTGGTGCAAAACGAGAATGGATTTTGAACTCTGTTCCAATGGATGATTTTGGTGGTATACATCCAGAACCTAATCCAACATATGCAAAGGATTTTTATGATGCTATGATGAATGGACTTGCAGAGTTTGGTTGTGCATGTGATGGTGATGGTGATAGGAATATGATTTTAGGTAATGGCTTCTATGTTATTCCATCAGATTGTTTAGCGATTATGACAAAGTATTATAATCTTGTTCCATACTATGCAAAAAATGGTCTTAAAGGAGTTGCAAGATCAATTCCAACATCAAGTTCAGTTGATAATGTTGCAAAGAAAATGGATATAGACGTTTATAATACACCTACTGGTTGGAAGTTTTTTGCAAGCTTGCTTGATGCTGGAAAAATAAACCTTTGTGGTGAAGAAAGTTTCGGTCAGGGTGGTGATTATATTCGTGAAAAAGATGGTATATTTGCTATTTTATTCTGGCTTAATATTTTAGCAAAAACTGGTAAAAGTATTGAGGAACTTGTTCGTGAAATGTGGAAAGAAAATGGAAGAACTTTCTATTCTCAATACAGTTATGAAGGTGTTGATAAAGAAAAGGCAAATCAAATTTGGGAAAACATGAAATCTGTAAATATTGATGGTAAGAAATACGGTAATTTTGAAATTTTGAAAAAGGAAGTTTTTGATTATACTGATCCTGTTAATGGTGAAATTTCGAAAGCTCAAGGTGTGCAGATATTTACACGTGATGGTATAAGAATTTTCTTCAGACTTTCTGGAACTGGTACTGTAGGTGCTACTTTGCGTTTGTATATAGAAAAGTTTGAAACAAACGAAGAAAAGTTTTCTATGACAGCAAAGGAATATTTGAAAGATGTATATGTTTTGGTTGATGAGATTTTGGAAATTTCAAAAACTTTTGGTGAAGGAACAAAGCCTAGTGCTATAAATTAAGAGGTTAGTATGTTTGAGTCTTTATCAAAGAAGTTAATTAATGTTTTTGATAATATAAGGGGTAAGGTAAAACTTTCTGAAGCTGATGTAAAATCTGCGTTAAGAGAGATAAAAATTGCTTTGTTAGAGGCAGATGTTTCCTTATCTGTTATAAAGGATTTACTTTCAAAAATAGAACAAAAGGCTGTTGGTGAAAAGGTTATTCAAGATGTAAGTCCTGCTAATCAAGTGGTGAAAATTGTTAATGATGAACTTATTACTCTTCTTGGTGAAGAAAATAATGGATTTGATTTTGATAAAAAACCTTATGTTATTTTGATGGCTGGACTTAATGGAAGTGGTAAGACGACAACTGTTGCAAAACTTGGAAAATTTATTACTGAAAAATACAATAAAAAAGTTCTTATGCTCTCGACCGATATTTACAGACCTCAGGCAAGAGAACAACTTGCAATTTGGGGACAAAAAATAGGTGTCGATACTTTACCTATTATTCAAGATGAAAAGGTATTTGATATTATAAAAAGGGCAAAGAAAACTTTTTCTGATTATGATGTCGTTTTGGTGGATACTGCTGGTCGTGTAAGTATTGATGATGAAATGATGAAGGAAATTTCTGAAATAAAAAAAGAAATTTCTCCTTCTGAAACATTGCTTTGTGTTGATGCTTTAGTTGGTCAGGATGGTATAAATATTGCAAAGGCATTTAATGATGCCATTTCATTGACAGGAATAGTAATTACCCGTATTGATGGTGATGCAAGGGGTGGTGTCGCTCTTTCAATGAAATATACAACAGATGTTCCTGTAAAATTTCTTGGAAGTGGTGAAAAAATTGATGACTTTGAATTGTTTTTTCCAGACAGAATTGCAAGCCGTATTTTAGGTATGGGCGATATTGTTTCCTTAGTTGAAAAGGCTCAGGAAAAAATTGATGAGAAAGAGGCAAGTCGTCTTGCTGAACGTATGATGGCTGGACAATTTACTTTTGAAGATATGCTTGCTCAATTTAAACAAATAAAGCGTATGGGATCTATTGCTGGAATTATGAAATTTATGCCAGGTATTGGTGGTATTGCTGAAAAATTACAATCTGCTGGAATGAATGATGGAATGATGAAACAGCAGGAGGCTATAATCCTTTCTATGACACCAAATGAGCGTCGTAATCCAGATATTATTTTGATGGGACGTAAAAAACGTATTGCAAAGGGTGCTGGTGTTTCTGTTTCTGATGTTGAAAAACTTATTCGTCATTATCAAAAAACAAAATCTATGATGGAACAAATGAATAGAATGGGAGGTATTAAGGGACTTATGGCTATGGCCAAACAGATGCAAGATAGTGGCGAATTTGCAAATATGCCGGATTTAAGTAATTTTACACTATCGGTATGGAATGAAGAAAAATTTTTATTTTGTTCGTCATGGGGAAACTGATTGGAATCGCCAATGCCTTTTTCAAGGGAGACAAGATATTCCATTAAATGAAAATGGTGTATTACAGGCAAAAAAATTAGCTGAATATTTGAAGACTAAAAATAAAAAATTTTCTTGTATTTATAGTAGTGTTTTAAAAAGAGCAATTCAAACATCTGAAATATTAGGCACAGATTTAAATTTGAAAATTAAAAAATCAAATTTACTTAAAGAAATAAGTTTTGGTGATTTGGAAGGGACAAAAGTTTGCAAGGAAGAAATCTTTTTTGATGGACCAAAATATTTGGAGATTGAATTTCCAAACGGTGAAAAAATGATGGATGCCTGTGCAAGGTTTGAACAATTTATTTCACAATTGCCTTTGGATCTTGATAATATTTTGATTGTGGCACATGGAGCGTTGTTTAAGGCTGTTTTGGAAAAAAACGGTGTTAAAAATTCAAATAAGTATTGTGAAAATTGTATTTGTGTGAATTTTCAGTATGATACAGAAACAAAAAAACTAAGCAATTTTAATATTTTATAAAAATACTTGAAAAATTTCTTTGAATTGATATAATAGACTTACTTTTTAATTCTACCTATGCAGATGTGGCGGAACAGGTAGACGCAAGGGACTTAAAATCCCTCGGGCATTCAAACGCCCGTGCCGGTTCGATTCCGGCCATCTGCACCATTTAATTCTATAATTTGTATTTGGGATTTATATGAATAAAAATCTGGAAAAACTTCTTAAATCTAAACCATCAACTGAAACTATAATGAATTCTGTGAAAATAAAGAAGAACTTCTGGGAGAATTCTGTAAAGGTTCAGAGGGACTTGTTGGAAAAACAAAGGAATGAAAATGCAAAGTTAAAACCCACTTTAGAATTATATAAAAGTGAATTTACATTGTAGATTTGTTATATTTTTAGTAATCTTTGTTATTCATCTGTGATTGTGATAAAACCATCATCGCCGTATAAACTTTTACCATTTATATAAACAGTTTTTCCATCATCATTTGGGTTGTTAAGTTTATAGCCAAGCAAATTTAATAACTTTTCATTTACACGATAGTGTGTCGCTGTTTTTATATTTTTAAAATTATTTATATTTTCGCAGTTAAAGCATTTTACAAAAATTGGAATAGTTGCGACTTCTTTTGAAAGCATAGAGTGCCCACGTTTGTTTCCTCCGATAAGCTCGCCATGATCACTCATATATATGACATAAGTAGGGGCTTTTGTTTTTTTTGCAATATCATTTGCATAGTCAAATATTTTACCCATTATAAAATCCCAATAAAATACAGCATTTTTATATTCTGCAATTTTTGTTTCAGAAGTTGTATTATTGGCAGGTTTGAATTTTTTATATTTATTACCAAATTTTTCATAGTGTTCTTTGTAGTCGAAATGCATAATGTTTTGATGATATATAATAAAATTTTTTGCACCTAATTCAGTTGGAATGGGGAAGTAATTAAGGGCAATTTCTTCACCATTTTTATAGACTTCACTGTCTATTAGATGAACAATATCGACCTTGCCTTTGTAATCAGGATGTGTATTTTGAGCTTCGATTAACCAGGATTTAAATCCCGCATCTTTTACAAGCTGTAAAATATCGGATTTTTTATTTACTTGGACATCGTGATTTTCAGGTTCGCGTTGCATATAAAAATTCATCATTACAGAATAGATTGTAGAAACACTGGATGAAAAACCTCGGGTATACCAAAAATTTGTATCGTATTTGAATTTATTAAGTTGTGGAGTGGTGTTGTCTTGTCTTGTCTGTTTACTTGCCGAGTCAATAGACATGTAGTTTGGGTTACCACTTTCGCCAAAGATATATATTATATTTATTTTTTCAGGTGATTTAATTTTTTCTATTTCATATGGTTTGAACGATACATTATAACCATGTGATAAAAATTTTGGTATAGCCTTGAAAAATATAAATGAAGGTTTCCGTATTGTAGATATAAAAGTTGGAAGTTTTTCACTGGATGCCATATAAAAAAATGAACGATCTTGTCTGTTAACATCAATAGCCATATAAGTAAATGCAGTAAATAGTATTATTGTTGCAGTTTTACTTCTTTTAATATGTTTATCAAATTTTTTATCAAGATAAAATAATACTATAAATGGAATTAATACTGATAGTGGTGCATAAATTAAGTTCATTGAATGTATTGCACCATCGAATGTATCCCTTAACTCGCTCATCATCCAGATGTATGTGTATGGGGTGGCGACTTGTCCAAAAAATGCAAGATGGCACAACTCCATCATCATAAATATTCCCCAAAATAACCAAAGGGCAATTCTGAGTTTTTTTATACAAATAAGTGTAGATAATAATGTGTATATGTATATTTGTGAGTATTTACCAAGGGTGTAAACTTGTTCTGTTTTTTGGAACATACCAAAAATAATATCTGGTAAAACAAACAGGATAGTTGTTACAAAACCTATTAAAATTATTTTAAAGATTGTTTTTAATTTATCCATTTTTTTGTTTTATATTTTCCAAAAATCGTTGAGCCATAAGGTTGGTTTTATATGTCTGAACCCAAATTTTGTAGTATAACCTTTAAATGCTTCCTCAGGATTTGGATGACCATGGAAAATTAAAATTTTTGCTTCATCAGGAAGTTTCGGAGCCTTAAAATAATTTATTGGAAATGGCCATAAACAGTGGCGTTTGAAACTGATACACCATTTTTTATCCCAGTATTTAAGAATTCCTTTTTTCATCATCGTATATGAAAGGTATGCCTGTTCATTTCGGAATTGTTTTCTGATTTGAAAACGATTTTCTTCAAAACAATCCAAAATGTCGCTGTGTTTTCCAATAGTAAATCTGAATACAGAAGAATTTCCAACATAATTTTTGAAATCCCAATCTTTTATGATTAGAAAGTCACCCTTTACCTTGAAAAAATCATCAATATTGCGCATGATTAAAGTATCTAAATCTAAAAATAAAGCTTCACCCTTTAGGTTGCCAAGTTTTTTTGAGAATATGCCAAGTTTTCTCCAGCCACGTTCGGGGCCGTCTTCAAAAACAACCTTAGGAAGAGGAAATGTTTCAATACCTTTATCCAATCCCTTTGTATTATCGGTAAAACAGACAAAACGGTGTGGAAGAGTTAAATTTTTTTCAACCATTTTATAAAGACGATTTACATATTGTGGGCCAAATTTTGTTCCCCATTTCATACATACAATGTTTACAGGTGCTTTTGTCATAAATTTTTTCCCTTTAAGTATCTAATTAATATTTTTGGATTATACGAATCTTTTCCTATATTTGCAACAGTTTTTTGATGTATTCTTTTCTTTTATGTTAAGTTATTTTTAGGTTGAAATTTAACGATTTCATTATATACTATCACAGTAGATTTTTATTTAAAGGCTTTTCTATGAAAAAAATATTTGTATTATTCTTTCTTTTAATATCTTTTCCTGCTTTTTCTGCTGGAGTAAAGAATTTTTATTTGGTAAATGGAATAAAAGTTTCGGCAAATTCAGTATCATCAAGTACTGCAAAAAAACATGCCTTGGATGATGCAAGGGTAAAGGCATTTAATATTGTACTTTCACGACTTCTTGTTTCCGAAGATTTATCAAAGGTAAATATGCCAGATAGTTATAATATGGAAAAGTTTGTTCAGACAGTAAAACTTAATAATGAAAAAACAACATCTTCTTCTTACAGCGCAGATGTTAATATTCAGATAAATAAAAAGCTTATGAATGAATTTTTGGAAAATCAGAATTTGACTTTTGTATCTGATGTGCCTCCAGCTACTTTGATTGTATTTAAAAATGGAGATGCTTTTGACTTTATGGATAATATTGAAGATGAAAATATTATTCCGATGGTTGCCTATTTATCATCAAATTTTGCGTTTGATGTGGATGAGGCAAATCTTTCGAAATTCAGATCAAGTATTCCAAATATAAGCAATGTTGTTTTGGTAAATGCAACAGCAAATGAAAATGGAAATTATGTTATAAATATTAAGGACAGATTTTTTGGTATTCAAGAGGAGGTAATTGCTGACTCTTACGCTTCTGTTCCTCATGCTATTTCACAGGTTTTGAATGATGCATATAAATCGGCTATGCTTCATAATAATAGTGAATATATTTCACTTTTGATAACGGTTTATTCACTTTCTGATTGGTTGAATTTAGAAGAAAAACTTTCAAAACTTTCAGTATTTAAAAATATGGAAGTGCAGGCTTTGAAATATAACAGGGTACAAATAAAGGTGAAGTATAATTACGATTTGGGTTCTGTGATTTCTGCACTTTATGGCCTTGGTTTGAATGTTGAAAACAAGGGTGATTATTTGGTTATTAAGAGGTAAAAATGCAACAACTTCCACTTCTTTTGGAACATAGACGTCTTTTGGGTCGTGAAGATTTTTTGGTTTCACCTTGTAATGTCGAGGCGGTGGAATGGATTGATGCATATCCAGATTGGGGTAATAATCTAGCAGTTGTTGTTTTGGGTGAAAAATCTTCTGGAAAGACACATTTATCTTGGCTATTTAGTGAAAAAACTGGGGCAAAGGTTTATGAGGCAAAGGAGCTTTCTGGAGAATTGTTTTCTGATGTTGTTCCTGTTAATTCTGCATTGATTATTGAAAATGTGGATGAAGTTATTGGTAATTCAGAAATAGAAGAAATCTTGTTTCATATAATAAATTATGCAGAGGAGTGTAATACAAAAATCCTTTTGACAACGGAAAAAACTTTTTCATCATTTGATTTTAAAATTCCGGATTTGAAAACAAGACTTCAAAGTTTTCCAGTCGCAAATATTTATTCTCCGGATGATGAGTTTTTAAAGGCGTTGCTTATAAAACAATTTTTGGAAAGGGATATTATTGTTGCGCCGGATGTTATTGAATATATTGTAAAACATATTCCAAGGGATACTGTTTCTGTGGCTTTTGTGGTGGAACAGGCAGATTTACTTTCATTCGAAGAAAAGCACAGAATCACAATTCCATTTATTAAAAAAATTATTGATAAAATTGGTTAATAAAACTAGTTAAATGGTTTTATGTCTTTAAATTTAATTTTACCTTCTCGAATATATTTAATGTCGGTTTCTGTTGTATCAATTATTGTTGATGATGTTCCAGAAAGTTTTTCAGATGTATCAAGTATGATTACTTTTTGTTTGAAAATTTTTTCTGCATCAATGGCGTTTAAACATGATGGTTGACCGCTTAAATTGCAACTGGTAGATATTAAAGGAAGTTTTATTTTTTTTAAAATCCAAAGTAAATTTTTATTGTTTGGAATACGGATACCAATTTTATTATCCTTTACTACATAATGTGAAAGTGGGGTGTCGTTTTTTACCCTTAAAATCAAACTTAATGCACCAGGCATAAATTTTTTTATTAATTTTTCATCACGGATTGATACTTGTGCAAATTTTTTTATTGTTGTTATGTTTGCGACATTAAGAAGAAGGGATTTTGTTTTTTCGCGCCCCTTTAATTTATATATCTTTTCAATTGCAGATGTGTCAGTTGCAATACAACCAATTCCAAAAACAGTGTCTGTTGGAAAAATTATAACTTCTCCGTTTAATAGTTTTTCTACTATAATTTTAAGATTTTCTTTTGTCGGTTGTAAAATCATTTTAATCCTTGATTAGTTTTATTTTTTAAGTTATCATAAGTTATATTAACATAAAATAAAAGGGTTTTAAATATGAAAATTTTACATATTATAGATAGTGACTATTTTAAGACCCATAGAAAAACCATATCCGAATTTATTTTGGCATTGTCCCATGAAAATGTTCAACAGAAAATTTATACTGGTGAAGAAACGGATCTTGGTTGGGTTAAAACTTTATGTGAAGTGAAAAATTGGAAACTTTCAAAATCGGGGAAAGTAAAAAGTTTTATAAACAAAACGAAAACTTGGTTTCTTCTTTCTTCGTTTCATCCTGATATAATTATTAAGTATGGTAAAAAGGCCCGTGAAATTGCTTGGGAAACTGGTGGCGTGCAGATATCATTTTTGAATGAAAAGGAAAATCTTTCGTCTTTTGAAAATACTGATTATATTATGACAAATATTGAGGATGTTTTATCCTTTGCAAAATCCCATGGATACAGTGGATCAAGGTCGTTTTTGCTTCCACCATTTATGTATTTGTATGATGGTAATGTGCCTGTGGATAAAAAAACATATTTTATTCCGGAAAAGGCAAAGATTGTTTATATTGCTGGGACTTTTTTAAAAAATATTGGTTTTGAAAGAGCATTTGATTCAATAGGTGCTATATCAGATACATACTTTTTCATTGTAGGGGATGGTCCTGATGAGGAATATGTTAAAAGCTATGCATCAAGGGTTAATATTAAGGCAAGGTCAAGATTTATTCCAGAAATAGAAAAAAGTTTTATATCTGCAAGTGTGGCGGAGTTTGCCTTTTTACCTTTTGATGATCCGGAACTTTCAAAATATATTTTGGAGGCTATGATGCAAAGAAAGTTGGTTGTGACTGTTAAAAATTCACAATCGGAAGAGTTTGTTGTTGATGGTAAAACTGGATTTTTTGTTTCAAAAAATGATAACTATTTAATCAAAAAAAAGTTAAAGGAAGTTATGGCTTTGTCTGATGAAGAAAAACAAAAAATTACTGATGATGCATTTGAAGTTGCAAAAAATTATATGCATAAAAAAGTAATTGGCGGTTATATCCAAATATTTAACGAATTGATTAAAAAATATAACTCAAGAAAAAATCTTTTGAATAATTAGTTTTTATCTTGCATATATTTGAATGCGATGCTCATATATTGCTTTCCTGTCCATATGGTAAGGATGCATGCGATTAAAAGCAAGCAGATACCAGCAACATATATATTGAATGTTACATAATCCCAAATACTGTTATAAAATTTATTTGTATGTGGATTTCCAAAAATTAAAAATCCAATAGCAAAAAGTTGGGATGTGGTTTTCCATTTTGCAAGTCGAGATACTGGCATTTTTATATGAAAATTGCCAAGATACTCACGAAGACCGGATACAAAAATTTCACGACATATTATTACGGATGCAAGGATTGTTTCCAATATGCCAGTGAATTTTGTTTGAACTAAAACTATTAAAATTGTTGCGACAAGAAGTTTGTCAGCAATTGGATCCAAAAATCTTCCAATTTCGGATGTAAGTTTCATTTTTCTGGAAAGATATCCGTCAAAATAATCAGTTATACTTGCAAGTGCAAACAAAGAACAGGCAACATAGTTTGAATAAATCTCGTTTTTACTGTAAAGTATGTAAAAAATTGCAGGTATTATCAAAATCCTGATATATGTAAGTATGTTTGGCAATGCCCAAAGAAGATTTTTTTTCTGAATTTTTTTCATTTTCTTGTTATCCTTTATTTCTTAACGGAATTATATATTAGCAATATATTTTTTTTATTCAATTGTTTTTAATGAAAAGTTTTATAAATTTTTTCAGCAAGGCTTTTGTTTATGCCGTCGACCTTTAAAAGTTCGGAAATATCGGCATTTACAATATTTTGAACACTGCCAAAGTAATTAAGCAGGTTGCGTTTTTTTACATCACCTATGCCTTCTATATCATCCAAAGCAGATCGAAAATGTGATTTTTCACGTTTTTTTCTGTGGGTTGTTATGGCGAATCTGTGCGCTTCGTCACGAATTCGTTGAAGGTAGAATAGAATAGGGTCATTTTTTGCAAGATTGATAGGTTTATGACCCTTTTGATAAAGGGTTTCTTCGCCGGCATTTCGGTTTTCTCCCTTTGCAATACCGACAATTGGCACTTCAAGTTCAAGGTTGCGTATTACATTATATGCAATATCAAGTTGTCCGCGTCCCCCATCAACAATAATAAGGTCCGGAAGTGTATGTTCCGCCTTTGCCCGTGTATAACGGCGGGTTAGAACTTCGTCCATCATTTTATAGTCATCACCGGCAATATCTGAGCGAATATTATATTTGCGATAATTGTCTTTTTGAAATCCGGTTGGTCCGGCAACAATCATTGCGCCAATCTTGTCAGTTCCAAAAATATGAGAATTATCGAATACATCAATGCGTTTTGGTGGAGCCTTTAGTTCGAAAAGTTGTGCCAATTCTTCCATATAATGTTTGTTGTCGCGTTCTTCCAAAAATTTGCGTTCAAGGTGAAGGTTCGCATTTTGTATAACGGTATCAAGAATCTTTTTCTTATCGCCAATTTTTGGCACTTCTATTTGAACTTTGCTTTTTTTAATAGAGGTAAGGGTTTTGGTCAAATCATCCATATTTTCAATATTGATATTGGTGATTATGGAATCAGGAATTTCATTTTCTGTGTAAAATTGTTCGATAAACGAGGTCAAAATTTCCGATTTGGTCATTCCCTGAATATGATCTGGAAAATATGAGTATTGCCCACAAGTTATAGAGTTTCGAGAGAAAAGTACCTCTATTTCATAATTTTCGCCTTTTGATATAAGTGCAATAATGTCGGTTTTGCCACTTATTGCGGAAAGTGTGTTTCGTTTAAGTATTTGGTTAAGATATGCAATTTTATCGCGGTATGATATAGCCTTTTCATAATCGCGTTCGTCACTTGCCTTTCGCATTTTTTGGGAAAGAGAATCTATTATTTCATGGTTTTCTCCATTAAGGAATTTTATAGCAGAATCAACATTTTTTCGGTATTCCGCTGGTGTAATTTTACCACAACAAACACCACTACATCTTTTTATTTGGTAAAGAAGGCATGGCGTTTGGCGGTTTCGGAACATAGTATCCTTACAGGTCCTAAGCCCGAATACGGATTGAATCATCTTTATACTTTCGTTTACAGCCAAACTTGATGGAAATGGACCAAAGAAATGTGCACTGGAATTCTTATTTCCCCTGAATTTCCCAAGTTTTGGAATGTCTTCCTTTGTAATAATAAGGTAAGGGTAGGTTTTATCATCACGAAGAAGTATGTTGTATTTTGGATGAAGTTGTTTGATAAGGTCCTGTTCCAAAAGCAAGGCTTCGTTTTCCGTGTGGGTTTGAATTATTTCCATTGACCTGGTTTCTCGAATCATTTTACAGATTCGGTCGGAAAGACCGTTAAAATCAGTATAGTTTTTTATTCTTTTGTGCAGATTTTTGGCTTTTCCAACATAAAGGACATTATTTTTTTCATCAAACATTCTGTAAACACCAGGAGAATTTGGGGTGTTTTTGTGAAAATTGCGAATAAAATCTATGCCAATTAAATTTTTTTTCATTTTGGTGTTGCACAGGTTGTTTTTTTATGATACACTATTATCAGTTATCTAATATAACAAGAATTAAAAAAAAATAAAGGGAGAAAATAATTATGTTATTAAGAAAAAATGATTCAGGTCGTTCCATCGTTGAAATGCTTGGTGTTTTGGCAATTATGGGTATTATTACTGTTATGGGTATTGCCGGATATTCACAGGCTATTGGAAAGATTAACAGAAACAAAGTTGTTGAAGAAATTACAAAACTTGCACAAGAAACACGTAGTATTTTTGCTGGAAGAACTTCTTATAACCAAACAGATGGTGAAGGTTCAGCTGCTGGTTATAATATTGGTACGGAAGTTCTTAAAAAGATGGGCTTTAAGTTAGCTGCTCCATACGGTGGTGACTATGTTGTTAAATCTATGGGTGCACCAGGTGCAGATCCTGCCTTTTCTGTTACAGTATGTAATGTGCCAGCTGCTGATTGTTTACAATTTATGGTTATGGCATGGACTGATGTGTTGACTGCCGATGGTAAATCTACTTCATCACAGGCTTATTTTGGAGCAAATGGTTCTTCTGAAGCTGTTTCAAATGAAAGTTGTCCGGATAATTCTGCTGATGCATGTATGTCAGTTTACTTTAGGTAATATTTCTTCTATTTTGTCCGTAATCCGTCGGCTAACCCTTCTGCTGGCGGATTTTTTTTATAAAAAACAGGGGAAAAAACACTTTACTTTCCCTATATAATACTCTATTATGTGAAAATATTGTTTAAGAATAAAGAAGGTTTAAAAAAATGACTATCAATCCTGATGATTTATATAAATTTCAAGAAGACAACGGATATTTCAAACCAAATCCTGAAAGTGGTAAAAATACTTTTACAATTATGATACCTCCTCCTAATGTGACTGGACAACTTCACCTTGGTCATGCGTTTACTATGACTATGCAGGATATTATCATTCGTTATAAAAGGATGATGGGGTTTGATTGTCTTCTTCTTCCGGGGACTGACCATGCGGCTATTGCTACACAGATGATTGTTGAAAAGCAACTTGCACAAAAGGGTATTTATCGTCGTGAAATTGGTCGTGCAAAATTCCTTGATTATGTTTGGAAATGGAAGGAAGAATGTGCCGGTAATATTACAAAACAACTTCGCCGTTTGGGTTATTCATCCGATTGGTCAAGGGAACGTTTTACAATGGATGATGGTTTAAGTGAGGCGGTAAAGGAGGCTTTTGTTCGACTTTATAACGAAGGACTTATTTATAAATCAAAACGTCTTGTAAATTGGGATCCTGTAATGCTTACATCTGTTTCTGATTTAGAAGTTTTGATGAAGGAAACTACTGGTTCTATGTGGCATATTCGCTATGATATAGATGGAAGTGATGAATCAATTATTGTTGCGACAACTCGTCCTGAAACTATGCTTGGAGATACTGGTATTGCCGTAAATCCAAATGATGATCGTTTTAAGCACCTTATTGGTAAAAAGGCAATTCTTCCAATCATTGGTCGAAAGATTGAAATTGTTGGTGATGATTATGCTGATATGACAAAGGGAACTGGTGCTGTAAAGATTACACCTGCCCACGACTTTAATGATTTTGAAGTTGGTAAACGCCATAATCTTCCAGTAATGAATATTTTTACTGAAACTGCGAAAATTGATGTGAAAAATATTCCTGATGCAAATGACTTTGTTCGTTCTTTGGATGGTATGGACAGGTTTGATGCTCGTGATGTTATTGTTAAAAAGTTGCAAGAACTTGGTAATCTTATCAAAATAGAACCATATACACATCAGGTTCCACATGCAGAACGTGGTGGTGCAATTATTGAGCCATGGTTGACTGAACAATGGTATTGTAATGTTTCCGAAATGGCAAAAGAGGCGATTGAATTTGTTAAAGATGGAAAGATTAAATTTGTTCCAAAAATGTGGGAAAATACTTTCTTCTCGTGGCTTGAAAATATACAGCCATGGTGTATTTCGCGTCAGTTATGGTGGGGACATCAAATTCCTGCATACTATACTGATGATGGAAAAGTTTTCGTTGCAAAATCAAAAGAAGAAGCACAAAAAATGGCGGGCGAGGGTGTGCATTTAACCCAAGATGAAGACAGCCTTGATACTTGGTTCTCATCTGGACTTTGGCCTATGTCAACACTTGGTTGGCCAAACACAGAAGCTGAAGATTACAAACACTATTTCCCAACATCAACATTGATTACTGGATTTGATATTATCTTCTTCTGGGTCGCAAGAATGATTATGTTTAGTATTCATTTTACTGGAAAGGCTCCATTTGACACAGTTGTTTTACACGGTCTTGTTCGTGATGAACATGGTCAGAAAATGAGTAAGACAAAGGGTAATGTTATTAATCCGCTTGAGCTTATTGATGAATTTGGAATTGATGCAGTTCGTTGGACTATTTGCACATTATCAGGTCAGGGTCGTGATATGAATTTTGGTCGAAGCCTTGTTGAAAATGGTCGTAAGTTTATTACAAAGTTAAGAAATGCTGTAAATTTCTGGGAACAAAAGCGTGTAAAGGATGCTCCAAAATTTGATACCACAAAATCTATTGCATCAACAAATTGGATTTTGGATAAGATGAATAAGGCGATAGATACTGCAAAATCTGCGATTGAAAATTATCGTTATGATGAGTATGCACAAACACTTTATCATTTTGTTTGGGATGATTTTTGTGATAACTTTATTGAACTTTCAAAATCAGAAATGGATGGGGTAAATAAGGATGTAATTCTTGCAACTGCAAACCTTGTAATTAAAAATATTTTGAAGATGTTGCAACCTGTAATTCCATTTGTTTCTGCTGAACTTTATGATGAACTTGGGTTTGGTAAGGCATGTGATTTCATCCACGAAACTTATGCTGAAAAAATTGATGTTGATACATCAAACACATCTGATATTGATTGGATGTTAAGTATTATTTCTGCAATTCGAAATGTTCGTGCTGAAAACAAGATTGGATTTAAAACAGAATTAATAGTTCGCATAGATGCTAGTTGGACATATGAAGAATGGCAACAAAAGGGAAATTTAATTTTTGCTATTGAAAAATTAACTAATGTAAAAAATAATCCTACACTTTGTATATTTGATGAAGAAAATAAAAGTATATTGAAGAGAGTAGTTTCATCAACTACTAATTTGTATGTTAATATTCCATCAGCAAATAAGGATGAGGCTATAAATAAGGCAAAAATTGAACTTCAAGAAATTGAAAAACGTATTGCAAGTCTTTCCGCACAAATTGAAAAAATGGAAGGCAAGGCTCCTGCTCAAATAATTGAGGATAGAAAGAAAAGTCTTGCTGATGCATTTAGTAAGAAAGTGCATTTGGAAGAAATTTTAGGAGAATGAAATGGCTGAACTGTTGGATATTTATGACGAAAACGGAAATCATATAGGTATAGAAGACAGAAATATAGTTCATCAGAATGGTCTTTGGCATAAAACAATACATTGTTGGATAGTAAAAGATAGAAAAAATATTTTATTCCAAAAACGTTCTGTAAATTTGCTTGATAATCCTAATAAACTTTATACTACGGCAAGTGGTCATGTAAAGGCTGGCGAAAATTTGCATGATGCCTTTGTGCGTGAGGTAGGGGAGGAACTTGGTATTACAGTAAGTAATCCGGAAAAGCTTTTCGAACATATTTTCAAAATCGATTTCATGAAGAAAAATGGAACGGAATTTCATGATCGTGTTTTTTGCAATGTGTATATGGCGTTTTGTGATTTTCCACTTACCGACTATCATCCACAGGATGAGGAATTGGATGGTATTGTCGAGGTTGATATACATAATGTCCTTTCATTATTTAAGATGGAGATTGATAGTATTAACGCAAATTGTTATGTAAAAAATGAGATGGGAAAGTATGTTTTGGAGCCACGTGTTTTGACCCGTGATGATTTTCTTTGCAATCCTACGGAAACACATTATTCCAAGTATGGTCGAGTTATTGAAGAGATTTTAAAAAAGATATAAAAAATCCCCGTTATTGGCGGGGAAATTTTTTATTCATATTTAAGTTTTATTGTCGCACCTTCTTTTGCCAACAAACTTGCCGAGCCAAGACTTGTTTTTGGGTCAGTCTTACTCTTATAACACGCGCCAGACATTAACTCTTTGTTACCATCGGCAGTATACTTATTTGTTAAGCTAGTTGTAAAACCAGTAAGCACTGTTTGTGTTCCGGCAGAAATAGTATTTGTTAAAGCAGCAGATTTTTGTTCTTCTAATGCTTCAAGCTCTTTCTTCTTTGTATTAAGTTTGTTATTCGCATCATTATATGCAGTCACAGTGTTGTTGTATGCATTTGTTGAATCGTTTATTGATAAACCATCCATTGCCGCCAAAACACTATCAACATCATGTGCATAAGAATCTGCTCTGCTATTTATATAATTGACCTTATCTATAGGAGAATCAAATTTCATTACCCAGTTATTATTATTCCACTCACAACCAATAATTTTCCACTTTTTACAATTTTTGTCATCTGAATCTGCACAATTATTTTCGCTTTTATATTCTGAATTAGCACAACGGAATTCGTTATTGTATTCTCTACATTCAGGAGATTTAAGATTAGAAGCAGCAGTTTTTGCTTGAGCAACAGTAGTAACAGAATCACTCTTTTGAACAGTTTTTCTTTCTGGGCAACTCATATCATTAACAGTAGATGCACCAGCAGAAATAGAATTTGCCAATTCCGGAGCTGCATATGTTTGCATAATTGCATTTCTTCTTTGTTCCTTTAATGCTTTTGATTTAAGTTCTTCCAAATTCATCCATGATACAAGCTCTTTTAATTTTTCAGCCCTTTTATATTCATTAGATTTTTCTATATAAACATAACATGTAACACTTCCACCTTTACTTTGTTCTTCAACTTTTGATTTATCGCATTCAGGGTAGTGGGGGGGAACAACTCCTTTTCCAGGACATTGAGCATAATCAGTAGTTTTTGTGCAATATCTTGCGCCATTGGTGTCTGTCGAACATACTGAGTCACCTTTTGATTGCTTTTCAACATCCCAATCTTTCTTTTTCATACCAGAACCATCAGTGCCATAATCATATGTGCATATTGGATTACCATCTCTTTCCAACGTCTTTCCATTAAATTTATACCATGCATCCTCTTCATATGCGTTGGCACGTTTAAGATTTTTGGCCGAGCTTATTGCTTGTACAGCTTGTGTTCCAACGTTGATTAAACCGGTGACCATCTGCATAGTAGCCTGTAGTTCGGCAACCTTTTGTTCAGCAGTTTTTTCACCCTTATATTCCAAATCTTGTTGTGAAAGACCAAAATCACTGTATGTACAGGTGAAAGTGTTTCCTACTATAACATCCTTTGATCTTGATATAGATGCACCACTAGGAGCCTTTGCATAATACCAAACCTTGATTTTACATTTTTCCCCAGACACAGTTCCTTCAACACTTTCGCATGCCTCTGTGAATTTGGTTTTTATGTAATTTTTTGTGGCATTCTTTGCATCAACCTTAATAGCCTCAGACGATGCACTTTGTAAATAAGACGAGCAAGAAGGATTTGTTAAAAGTGCAGTATCTATATTTGAAGATTTAAAACATTTTTCATATGGAACAGTGCCACTGCATGAAGAAGCTAAACATGACTTTAGGTTTTCGGTTAATGTCGCAGTTTCAGTTGCAGGGTCAACAGTTGTCTCGCTACTTCCAGTACGGGCAGAGGAGGAAGTTGATGTTGTGCCACCCCTTCTTTCTGTAGATATATCTGATGAAACTATTTCTTCTGCAGATGATGTATTAGATTTTGTTTCTTTTTTCTTCTTTTTTTTATCTGTTTTTTTCTTTGTTTTAACACTTTTTTTTGCAAAAACGTAATCGGTTGGAACTGCGATACTTCCTGCT
>JAEEGK010013763.1_pt1 | contig 18177 bp, 16 predicted proteins | sample 8958771 | NCBI WGS metagenome assembly JAEEGK01 (sample SAMN16246547, study PRJNA631951) | gut metagenome | biome: gut microbiome; feature: rumen; material: SC-attached | host: Bos | place: Iran: Karaj | collected 2018-10
AACCTGCTGATAGCCGACTTCCTGAACTATCTGGCATTGAGGCATCATGTCTTTCTGAGCACGATGTCCGCACTCGAAAAAAAAAAGCCGAAGACAGAGCAGTAGCCAGTAGCGGACTCATCGATCCGCTTGCAGAACTGGAGATTGACGTACAGAGCTTCGATATACCAAGGCTTGTGAGTGTCTATCCAGACAAGAGCGGAATACGATGGTGGACAAAGGCATGGTTCAACAACAGCGAGGCTGGTGAGGCAGCCATTGAGATTGACCGTATGCTGGCTATCAAGTTCATCAACGACAATATTGACAAGGATGAATGGCTGGAAGAATACTTTCCGAAACAGATGGAAGTCTATCATCACGCCATTGAGCAGACAAAAGAACAGATATTAAATCAACTGAATATATGATTACGAAACGACTATTTTCCATATTATTTGCCATGCCAATGGCAGCATCCTCATTCGCAGACAGCGGTTTGTCTGGTTTGAGCGATGCTGCTGACGGCGTTGGATCCTACCTGCCTTATGTTCAAGGTGTGTGCTATGTAATAGCTGCCGTGATAGCGGTGGCTGGTGCCATGAGCATCTATCTGAGTATGCAGACCAATCCTAACCAAATCAGGAAGAGAATGGTGATGACGGTAGGCAGTTGCATGTGTTTCGTCTGTATGGCAACAGCTCTGCCTCAGTTCTTCGGTGTCGATGGAAACAGTACGTCTGGAGGAAGCAACACAACTACATCAGGAGGCGGTTCCTCTGACGGTTTCCTTGCCTCAGACAAAGGAGGAATTTCACAAAGTGGAATCAATACAGAGATACCTTCTTTCAATGACAGAAGTGGTAACTGGATAACATTCCCTCCCGGAACGAACATGACAGTGGCCAATCATCTGATGGACATCTATGACCATTTCGGTTCGGGACAAACTGGCTCATACGGACGCACTTTGGCTTACATCAACAGTGCCTATCGTCAAGGTCAAATTGACCATGATATGTATGAGCAGCTGATGCAAATTTCGGGTAATCTTCCCCACAACTAATACACGCTTCAACTTAAAGCAATGGCAGAAACAAGCAACGATAAACTATTCAGAACGAGAGTCTTGCCAATTATGGATAAAGTCATGCACGACCTTCGTTTGAAGCAGTCTGAAGAGATTGCCGTGCATACCAGCAGCTTGCCGTTTATCATGGCTGGAGCAGCTGGCCCTGATGGTGGAATGTCTGCCCAAGCAGCCAGTCTCGAATCTCTCAGATATACGGGAAAATGGAACTCCAAGCATACGGAAGACTACATACAGATGGTGAAAGATGAGCTGAAAAAACAGCACATAACCGTCACGCCAGAGATAGAAAAGATGATGATAGAGAAGATGATCAAGGATGAGATTCCCAAGTCATCCATTGACTATATCCTCAGAAAGGCAGCAACGAACACCATCTTCTATCTTCCCCAGGCACTCAACAAATCACCGTTGGAGAACCATATCACCGAACAAGCAGAGAAACGTTACAACCCATCTGCATTGGAGAAAGGTGCTGGCTATGTCTTAGGGGCAACAGCCGACTATCTCACAATGGGTGGCATCGGTGGCAGTTGGTCAGGTGCAGCCAAGTTTGTTGGTGTTGACCTTGCTCTGAATGCAGCCATTGATAAGGCTGGAGCTACGGAAACGGATGATGTTCCTTTGATTATTGCCCCAGAGCACAGAGCCGAATACAAGGCTGCTCAGGCAAAAAAGGTACAGCAGACCAAGGCAACACCAAAGCCAAAGGATAATCCTCCAACAGTTGAACAGCCAAGGGAAACGACGAGTGAGCCTGTTCAAGAGCATAGAGAGGTCAGTCCTACCCCACAGGGAACTCAGCAGGAACAGCCACAGCAGACCAACCAGAACGGCTGGAGTGGATTACTCAGTTCCTTCGGCCTGAACGGAATCTCAGATATAGGTCACAATCTCGGCTATGTACTGGCTATGCTGCCAGACTTGCTTGTAGGTCTCTTCACAGGTAAAACCAAGTCACTTGGTCTGAAGGACAATATGCTGCCATTGGCAAGCATCGTAGCCGGAATGTTCGTCAGGAATCCTATCCTGAAGATGGTGCTCATCGGAATGGGTGGACTCAACCTTCTGAACAAAGCTGGTCACGAAGCCATTGACAACCATAATGGAGTAAGTCAAGGCAACGGTGGCAATGCCATCATCCGAGGCAACTACAAGGTGTATGAGGAAGAAGCCCTCAATGCCCGTATCTCCCAGCCACAGATTAAGGGAAACTGTCTGATAGCCACTATCGACAAGGTTCCCTGTACCATCGCACTGCCAGATAAAGTGGTGGATGCCTACAATCAGGGCGCACTTCCCTTGAACACCCTTGCCAATGCCGTGCTTGCCAAGAACGACCAAATGCGCCAGTTGGCTTCAGAGAATTATGCAGCCAATGAGCAGCAGACGCAGACCAGGACACTTGCTCAACGATAACAAACCCTATAATTCATTAGCGATATGCAAGAAAAGAATCCACAAGAGAAAGCGGCTGCCGAGAAACAGGCAGAACTTCTCATAAATGCAATGGAACGAGCCAAGGAGAATGGCGGTGTTTGGTTGAATCCAGCACAGAAGACGGCACCACGTTTCTATCCGAGAGGTGTTAACGTCTCTGCCTTCAATGCCCTTACAATGGCTCTTCACAGTGACCAGAACCACTACAAGACCAACGAGTACACCCTTTTCAGCGAAGCCAAGAAACGCGGTGAGTCGGTACAGTCAAAGGAGAAAGGCGTACCCTTCAACTGGTACAACTGGAAAGAATATGTCAACAGGCATAACCCTGAAGATGTAATCAGTCGTGAGGACTACAAGGCTTTGGATGAAAAGCAACAGGCAGACTACAAGGGTGTAAGAACACGTGAAGTCCGTGCGCTGTTCAATATTGACCAGACAACACTGCCTTTCGTCGATAAGGAGCGTTATGCCGAGGAGGTCAAGACCAATGGAACCTACGAGGATCGTGAGCACTCGAAATCCGAGGCAGACCATTTGACTATCGCAGTCAATGACTTCATTCTGAAGACACGAGACAATCTTGTGAACATACGTCTGGATGGCAGTGGCATGGCTCATTACGATGCCAAGAAGGACACCGTGTATATGCCGAGTGAGAAGGATTTCGAGTCATACAAGGACTATACGAATGAACTCATGCGTCAGGTTGTGAGTGCAACAGGCAATGCACAGCGTCTTGGACGCAATGGCATGAACAACGGCAACACATCCCCCGAAGATGCTGCAAAGCAGGAGCGTCTTATCGTCGAGTTGGCTGCTGGTAGCAAGATGCTTGAAATGGGACTTCCTGCCAAGTTCTCAGCTGAGAGCATGAAGATGGTTGACTACTGGCAGCGAGAGCTGAAGGAGAATCCCTGCCTCATTGATATTGTGGAAATGGATGTCAACAACACTCTGGATATGCTTCACAAGGCAGAGCGCGGCGAGAAGGTTGAACTGTCATCCCCACAGCAGAATGTGGAAACACAGGCAGGGCAGCCCAAGCACTACTATGTAGCAGATGAACTGAAGAACCTTCCCAACAAGGACACCAAGGAATTTGTCGTAGTTCGTGATACCGAGGCAAAGAAAGCAGATGTCGTACTCCCGGCAGGAGCCTCCTTGGAAGTTGACAACGAGATTCCGGGCATGAACAAAGGGCGTATCGAGAAAGCCTTGCGAAAAGAAGGTTTTGATACCGTTTCCTTTTTTAATGTGGATGGCTCGCTGGGCTATCGTCCTGATGACAGTTTCTTCGCTGGCAAGGATGTTTCCGTTTCCAAACTCAACAACTGGGAACTGAGAGACCTTGCCAAACTTGATGTCGCAGAGGCCGTCAGCCGTTCCAACTCTGTTGCTTTCGACAAGGTGCTTATGCTGAGGGATGACGATGGCAAGTGGGCAATGTTCCTGAAGCCAGAGAATGAGCCATCCTTTGCCGTGTATGCGGACAAGGCCGATGTGAACCGTTTCTTCGTGACCATGAAACAGGGTAATGAAGAAGCCAGCGACCACATGCGCCTGGAGATGGCCTCCAGATATTATGCCATGGCAACTGAAAAGCCGGAGTTAAAGACCAACCTCTTCAAAAGCCAGGCATCAGCCGAAGAACTGGCACGTATCGAGCGTGTGAACATCTTCAAGACAAAGGCCACGGAGAACAAGCCGAGTGTCATTCTGTGTGCTCCTACTATCGACGGCAACAGGCTCCAGCCCCGTGAGGTCAATCAACAGCAGTGGCAGCGTATGTGGCTGGCTGATGACAAGCAGGACTACAAGACCCATCTTGCAGCTTCGCTTTTTGCCGATGTACTCCGTAAGGAGCGTACCGATGCTGTAGCTGTCGGAACAGACAAGACCGAGCAGGAGGCACAGTCTGAGACCAAGGAACAGACAAAGAATGTCGAAGTCCATGAAGAGGAAGACAAGAAGGAAGAACAAAAGGAGGAGCAGACTCAAACCGAGAAGAAACAGGAAGAGGAGAAGCGTCGCAACTCTCCAGAGCAGAAGGAGAAAGACCGTCGTGAGGAGAAAGCCAAGGAAGAAGCCACCAAAGCCGAGACCAAAGCCGTTGCTGCCGTTGTCCTTTCACCTATGATGAAACAGTTCCTTGATTTGAAGAGCAAGCATCCCGATGCGCTGCTTTTGTTCCGTCAAGGCGACTTCTACGAGACATACCAACAGGATGCAGAGAAAGCATCCAGGATTCTTGGCATCACCCTCACCAAGAGTTCCAAGCAGAAAGGGCCTGATGGTAACGCTGTAAAGATGGCAGGGTTCCCTTACCATGCCCTTGACACTTATTTGCCAAAGCTTATCCGTGCAGGAGAGCGAGTAGCCATCTGTGACCAGCTCGAAGCTCCCAAGCAGACAGCAAAGCGTGGTATCTCAGAATTGGTGTCACCTGGTGTAGCTTCTGAAAAAGACCCCAAGGCAGAACCAGAGAAACAGCAATCCTTTCATCGATAAACTAAAAGAGCAAAGAACGTGACAGCATCAAGACAAGCTTATATAGATCAGTATGCAGAGTATGCCATGGAGCAAATGCGCAGATATGGCATACCTGCTTCCGTTACTCTTGCCCAGGGAATCATTGAGTCTGCTGAAGGAAAGAGTATGCTCTCCAGAACCGCCAACAACCATTTCGGTGTGAAAGGTGAGTTCAATGGCCAGTATGTCCGTGCTGATGATGACAAGCCCAACGAGAAGTTCAAGAAGTATGATAATGTCGGTCAGAGTTATGAGGACCATAGCAAAGTCCTCATGGCTGAACGCTATCAGAAATACACCAGGAACCTCTCTGCTGACGACTACAAAGGATGGGCTGCTGGCATCAAGGCTGGCGGCTATGCCACAGCCAAGAACTATGTCAGTACCATCGTTGGAGTCATCGAGGGTGCCAATCTGCAGAAGTACGACCAGATGGTCATAGAACAGGCTAAGAGAGAGGGCAAGAAGATAGGCACCACAGACTACCGTAAGGGAGATGTTTCTGCCACTCCTGCCACTGTCGCCACGGCAAAGCCAACTCCAAATGGCCTTTATTCCTTGCCGTTGAAACGAGAGGAGTTCATGCTTGTGACATCACCTTTCGGCAACCGTCGTGACCCTATGGATCACAGCAAGACGCAGTTTCATAAAGGTATCGACATCAGTTGTAAGAATGAGACGCTTCTTGCAACCGAGAACAACGGAAAGGTCGTTGGTGTGAATCACAATGCCAATACTGGCGGTGGAAAGTCCGTAACGATTGAGTACAACCGTGAGGATGGCAGCAAGTATCAGACCACCTACATGCACATGTCGAGCATCGACGTGAACGTGGGTGATACCGTCAATGCCGGTCAGAAGATAGGTGTGTCAGGTAACACTGGCACCAGGACAACAGGTCCACATCTGCATTTCGAGGTCAAGACTGTAGCCATTGACGGCACGAAACGCAATATCGACCCTGCTGCATATATCGCAGAGATAAGCCAGAAAGGTGGACTGTCACAACAGTTGCTTCACAACGGTAAGGATTTGCTGGCGAGTTATAAGGCTGCCAATCCTATGGCTCAGGAAACGGTCACAGCCCAACAGCAGATTGACACGAATATGTCACCTGATGACTGGATGAAGAAGCTGCTTTCCAGTGAAGACAGCGGTGTGGGGCTTGGCAACAGTGCAGACCCCATCATGGAGATGGCCATGACCATGTTCACGAGTCTCATGGCTTTGGCAGTCCAGATAGACAATAAGTCTGAGGAGCAGAAGATGCAAGCAGCAACTGATGCAGCTATCAGCAAGTCCGTTGACCTTACATCCATGATTCCCAACCTGAAGGAGTGCCGTATCATGTTCAATGAGGGCAATCCGCTTCTTCAGGTCAACAATGGCACAGTGAGTTTCACGCATGAACTTACCAATGCTGAGCTGACCAGAATCCAGCAAGCCCTTGGGAATGCTAGCCTCTCAGATTCAGAGAAGCAGCGCACTGTCGCTTCCGTCATCAATGGCATCGTCGTATCTCAGCAGATGTCCCAGAACTATCAGCAGAGTATGGAGGCACAGCAAAACCAGCAGGATTCCCTGCAACGTAGATAATTCTTGCTCAAAACCAATATGTTAAACAATCAATTCGTAAAATTATGATTAAGTGTAATGTAACAGTATGCGGTACCATCACACGCTCAGCACAGATGCGTACCAACAAGGAGGGCAAGGCTTTTCTTGCCTTTGGTGTCAGCGTAGTAATCGCTGCAAAGTCAGGCATCAACAAGACCTTTGAAATCAGTGTTGCCAAGGATGGTGGCATGGATGAGCTTAACGGCCTTACCTCCGGGACTCGCGTTGAGATGGTCGGTGTGCTCACCTTCCACAAGAAAGATGATACCATCTTCCTCAATATGTCTGCTACGGGTGTGAACACCTTCAACGCTCCTGCCGAGGATTCCGTCAAGGGAACCATCGAGTTTCGTGGAACCGTCGGTAACAAGATTGAGGAGAAGAAAGACAAGAAGGATAATCCATACCTGGTGTTCTCCGCTTTCAGCAGCGAGAAGGATGGGGCAGGATATTCTTTCACGTGGGTTCGCTTCATGCACTTCGGCCAGGGCAAGCCTGAATGGATGCAAGGCAAGTGCGGCATCGATGCCAAGGGCGAGCTCCAGCTGTCTATTTACAATGACCGTCTCGACATCACCTGTCGTGTGACAGAGCTTTCCAAGTGGGAGAAGCAGCCATACCAAGGTGGTGGGACAAATGCTCAGTAGCTATGGCAGGAAGGAAGAATTACAACAGTGACGGTAAGTCTGCTGAAGACCGTACCTTAGACAAGTTTGCCGAATTGCTCATCGGCAAGCTTGAAACTATTCAGGCAGACTGGAAAAAGCCGTGGTTCACGGAAGGGGTGTCAGCATCCCTTCCCAAGAACCTGAGCGGAAGGGAGTACAACGGAATGAACAGCATGATGTTGATGCTCCATGCCGAAAAGGAGGGCTTCAAGTTACCTGTTTGGGCGACCTTCGACCGTATCACCAGCTTGAACTATGTGAAGGACAAGCAAGGAGTCAAGCAGGAAGCCAAGGACAGTGAAGGTAACAACCTGCCTCTGGTGTCTGTCAATAAGGGAGCCAAGAGTTTCCCAGTCTTCATCACGACTTTCACCGTAATCGATAAAGAGACGAAGGAGAAAATCAAGTATGATGACTACAAGCGGATGTCGGAGGAAGACAGAGCCAAGTACAATGTCTATCCAAAGCTTCAGACCTATAACGTCTTTAATGTTGAAGGTCAGACCAACCTGAAGGAAGCCCGTCCTGAACTCTTCAAGAAGCTCCAGGAGCAGAACGAGGTCACCCGTCCTGTCCAGCAGGAGGGTGAAATGTTCTCTTTCCCTGCCGTTGACCACATGATTGCTGAAAACAAGTGGATTTGTCCCATCAAGCCGACCTATGGTGACAACGCTTATTTTTCCATCAGCAAGAATGAGATTGTCGTTCCTGAGAAGCGACAGTTCAAGAGCGGCGAGTCTTTCTACAGCAATCTTGCCCATGAGATGGCTCATTCGACTGGTGCTGAGAATCAGTTGAACCGATTAAAGCCAAGTTCTTTTGGCTCAAAGGAATATGCTCGCGAAGAACTTGTTGCAGAAATGTCTGCGGCTATTGTTTCGCAACGCTATGGCATGAGCAAGACCTTGAAGGAAGACAGCCTTCCTTATCTGAAGAATTGGCTCGACTCTCTCAAAGAAGAGCCAGCCTTCATCAAGACAGTCCTCCAGGATGTGAAGAAGGCTTCAGGAATGATCAACCAGCACATCGACAAGGTTCAGATGGAACTGGATAAGGCAGAGGAAGTGAAACAGGAAACATCCAATCAGGTATCTGCCAACTATGGCAGCTATGACATTCCCAAGTGGGCCTTGCCCTATATCGTCAATGGTGATGCCAGCGGTATCAGCGACCATGAGCAGGAACTGGTTGACAAGTTCCTTGATAAGAACTTCCCAGACGGATTCATTCCTGAGATAGAGGAAGGGCATGATAAAGAACTAAACCTTTATCCGGCTTTCGGTGAAAGAAACGAGAATGCTCTAACTGATCGAGGTGAGTCACCTTATCTTGCCGTAGATACCGTTTCCGTTAAGTTCGGTCAGCCGGGCTATATGGAGAGTGTATCAGACAAAAAGGATGACGGCTATTCCTATGAGACCGTTGTTGACAATACCAAGGAGCAGATGGCCGCTAAGACACCTCCTAAAGAGGAGGAGCAGGAAGAAGTCCATTTCCATCGAGGACGTTAGCAACTCCGAAAGGACATCAAAAGATTGAGGGGAACTATCCATCACGGACGGTTCCCCTCTTTTTCAGTTATGAAATCAACTATTCCTACCTAAAGGTGTTTAACTCTAATCAGAATGATAGTGTTACACAGGTCTGGCGGTTTGCCTGGACTGGTGAATACTCATTGATACCGCCTTCATAGGCAGTAGTGATAAACGACTTATCGATACCACGTTGCACCATGAGCGACTTGATATAGTCTGCACGTCGATGGGAGAGGTTGTTGTTGATGTGCTCATTACCTGTGGCAGCGTCTGCTGCACCAGATATTCGAACCTTCAGATGATGTCTCTTTGCAACACGGGCAATTTCGTCAATGTTCAACAGCTGTGATACCTCTGTGAGTTCATCCGTCCCCAGTCTGAAAAAGAAATAGATGGGAGCACCGATATATTCCGTTCCATTCATCATGGCAGATAGATAATCATCGAGGTTACTATTATCAAAGAGTGGGTCTATGCCGTTAGGCTCGCTGTTGTCATCAGCCATCGATTCAATTCGCTTTTTCATCGCTTTCGGCATTGTCTCAGGATTGCCATCCCAGCCTTTGTTGCCCAGTCTTGCACGAAGGGAGTTCAAGCCGGAATAGTCATTATGGGGATAGAGAGAATGCTCTTTCTCTTCGCTCTTATCTCCAATCCTATCCTTATATAGGTCAAGCAGACCTTCTATCTCCAGTACCTTACGATACTCAGCTTTGATACGCTCGTCTTCCTTATGCAGTTTATTAAGACGGCTGTTACGGTCAGCAAGTCGGTCTGCGTATGAAAGCAGCCACTCGTTCTGAGCCATATAGGGATTAGCATCTATGATGCGCTTGAATCCCACCTTTCCCAGTGTGAACGAGAGACCTGCAGAAAGTGTCAGCATGTTATCTCCAAATTTCGATGATGCCCCCAAGCCGTCGAAGTTCTTGGCAGTGGTCATTCCACTGATCTCTGCCACAACGTGCAAACGGTTAGTAAGTCGATAGCGACATTCCAGACCATAAGAGAAAGCGAAGGGGTGGCTGCCACTTGCACCTCCGGGTGACGCACAGACCGAATACCAGTCTGGGTTGTATATCATTCCCACACCAAGGTAAGGTATGATATCCCATCGGGACAGACCGAGGTCATTGCAGTTGATGCCAGAGGTCAGGTTGTAGAGAAAGTCCGCATGAATGAAGTGATAGTTCATGGACTTGAACTCACCATTCTTGAACGACATTCCCTGATAAACCACACGTCCACCGACTGCGGGTGTGAACCATTTGCCCAGCCCAACCTGAAGAGCTGGAGAAAGACGGTCGAACACATCACCGCAGCCGATAGGCGATCCCAGAAAAGCAGAAGCCCCGCCCTTTAATTCTATAAACCAATTTCTACCCCAGTTGGCTGCTTCGCTTACATTCATGAGATATGTGGGTTTCAGTGTCTGGAGATACTGCTCCGAAGTGACACTTACCTGCTTCACGATACTGTCAGATGCCGTGTTGACATCGCTTGCCTTAACTGTCATAGCAGAAAGGCATAATGCGGAAAGAAATAATATTTTTCCTGTCATAGTTTTGATGAATTTGATTTTGTTTTTTGAATGTTTCTTGATTACAGAATTACATTTTCTTACGTCTGCCAGAAGTTCTGCACATACGTCTGGCCATGGCCAAAGAACGGCGGGCAAACATGCGTTCATCCTCGTCATCCTTCTTTCGCCAGCCACCACCAGGACCACCGCCACCACCTCCATGGGTCTGTGCAATAGAGGTAGCTTGTTCCACATATTCGCACATCAGGGCAAGAGCAACGGTCGCCACATGGTTGCCGTCTGTTGCCAGTTGTTCGAGAAGTGTGTCACTGAAGACCTCTTTGGCTTCATCTGGCAGACGCTGGTAGCATGATGTGAACTCATGCATCATGGTACCGGCAAGCAGCTCGTTCATGACGGCTCCCTTGCTATGCGCCCAGTCTTGTTCAGAAGCTGTGGCCTTAGCTGCCAGTTCCGATGCTTCCTGTTCCAGTGCCTCCTTGTCATGACGAAGACTGTCAATCTCCTGAGCAGTGGAAGACAGCTTGGCTTCTTTCTCTGCCAGTTTCTCTTCCACGTATGCCTTGCGGTTCTCCAGATCCTGTATCTTCTGGGCAATCTCCTGACTGATGGCATCGCCATTCTTCTGAAGTTCCCGAAGCGGTTGAAGCTCCTTTTCAAGCTCTTCCTTTTGTGCAGTAAGATTCTCAATCATGGTGGTGAAACTCTTCTGTTTCTTCTCACAGATTGCCAGTTCCTTGTTCAGCTCGTCCAAGGCTTTCTGAAGGTTATCACGACGTTCTTCAAGTGAATCGCACTCCTGGTTCAGCCATCGGCGATACGACTCTGTTGTTTGTCTTTTGGGGCCAGTCAGCACCTTACTTGCCCCACGCACCAGTCCCCATTTCCTATTCACTTCCGCAAGCTCATTATGGAGCTGCATGATGAACTCTTTATACTCTGATTTGGTATGTCCATGGAAGACATCCTTATAGCTGATTCTTCCTTGGTCATTAACTGGCACGATGTCACAGTGTGCATGTGCTGTGGTCTCGTCGAGATGAACCACAAAGTTGATGATGTTTTCCTCACCAAACTTACGGGCAACAAAGTCATAGATGTCCTTTGCCCACTGCTCAATCTCAGGCATCCGCTGGACACCCTCATTGCCACGTTTGGCTTCAAAATCCACCTTCTGATTGCCAAATGCCAGCTCCGTCATGCGGTCATGTGAACCACTGAAGATAAATTCCGCCACTGTACGAACATTCGGTTTATTACGTCCGATATTCGGATCTTTGATGCCACGTGACGCAAGCATTTCTGCCATTCGTTTGTCGAGCGGTCTTGACTTATCGACGGCAACCACCTTGCCACCTTTCACAACCTCGAAATTGAGGTGTTCACGGCTTCGGTCATAGTTGCCTTCCTTTACAGCCATGTCATAGCCTTTGTCAGACCAGCGTCGTAGAACTTCATTGCTGATATCCCCAACACCGGCAGTGCCTCGGATGTTTATAACTTGACGGTTCATGTTTGTATTAGCCATCTTTGATAGTTTTATTATTATACTTCAATTTTCAAGTATCGGAAACATGACAGGAATCCCTCATTTCAATCAAAAGAAACCTGACCCTGCTTGCAGTTTATCTGGTCAGCTCACCGTTCGATGAAAATCGAAACGGGTAATGAGCTTCCCGATACTTGAAAAATGTGGCACGTGCAAGCACGTCGCCTACAGTTTACTCGTTCCCTTCTGCGGAGTCCTGACGGAGCGTTTCACCTTCGGAGAATGCGGTAGCACCTTCAGACGTTTCAGAAGCGTCCTGTGGCGATTCTGGGGCTTTCTCGGCACCATTATCAGGTGCGGTGCTTCTAAGACTCTTGGGCTTGTACCCAGAGGGCTTGGGAGGGTTCACGAAATAGTTGGATCCATCGGAGGGCGCATAGTGCTCGTAGATGCAGTCAAGAAGAGTGACCTCTGCCTTGGAGTAGTCTTTGTTGACGGCATCCATGTAGCTTGGCTTCACGTTGTCACGTAGTGCCATGGTGAGAATGCCAAGTACGTCGATGACGCGCTGCCAGTTCCAGAGGTGGTCTTTACCAAAGAGAAGAGTGACTGAATCGGACAGTTCTTCGGGTACGTTGTCTTCTCTGTTAAGAAGAAGATAGACTGCCGATGCCAGTTCATTGAACATGAATGCCTGGTGACGCAGTACATGACGTACAGGGGCACCTCCCTGTTCCTGCTGACGGGCTACCTCCATCTTCATGGCGTAGTAGCGAGTGTAGGAATCAGCCACTTCGCGAGCTGAACTGCGACCTTTGATGAATCTGGCAAACTGCATACAGCAGAAGTCGAGTACATCATCTGTCGAATCGACGTAGAGAGACAGACGCTGCTGAAGGTTTACTGTGAAGATGTAGCTCTTCACGAAAGGCTTGTACGAGAGTTGTCCAAGTGCCACAAGACCCTCCACAAAGGAGCGCACGGTAGCACGTTGCCATTTCCACTTGCGGGCAAGCTCAGAGATACTGGCAACGAACTGTCCGGGAACAAGTTCCTCACGACGTTCGCCGTTGGCAGCAACGAAAGCCCCTGATGACGCACGGCTGAGCAGGTCACAGTAGGCTTCAAGCTTACTGAAACGGTCTTCCGATTTGGGCTTCAGGTACTCCAGTAAGGAGCGGTCAGCGGACTGGGTGTCCGTGCTGCCTGTAATCTGGTTGTTTGATTCTTTTGTCATTTGAATGATTTTAAGTTTAACTTTCTGAGTTTTTTGAGCAAGTGTGTTCAGACAGTATGCCACTTACATGTGGCAGCTTAATAGTAGCAATGAAAAATCCGTTGAGCTTGTTCGCGCGGATTGCAGATGCTGTTTACCTCGTCTTTTATGCGTAGCGCACGTTCAGATGGATAGAAAACAGAAGCCACACCGATTGTGTACAGCACATGGAATATGCTGTTCATATAAGGTATGGAATAGCATATCAGGGAAAGCATGAGTGTAAGAGCCCAAAGGAGCTGTCTCTCATGCAGACGGTGAAGCACTGCATCTGCCACTCGATTAAAGATAAGGCAAAAGGTCATGAATGCTGCAAAACCAACTGCATAGTTGGGATCAGTCATGAAGCAGCACCAGTTCATGAAGAGAAGCGAGCTGAGCATCACTATGATATACAGCTTACGTGCGCTGAACGTCATGGTCATGCGCCAGCAGAACCTCTTGGTAATGCTGTTCTCTTTCTTGTAGAGGCAGAAGAATACTGCCAATAGAATGAATGGATAAAAGAACTTAATCAGTTGGAGGGTCTGTATCATACGTTAGTCTTTATCTGAATGGTTATTACGCTGCGACATGGCATTGAGCTTCATGCCGATGCGATGATTTAGCAGATTATTATAACTGGGTGAGGATTTGTCAACGCTTGGGTCGTTTGACAGTTCCTCATCGGTCTCGATAAGAAGTGAAAGGTATGTGTCAATGGCTTCTCCGTCCCTGACGGTGGAGCCGGAACTCTCCGTGTTGTTTTTCACGGCTCCAGCTTCATTGGACTCTGTTTTCTCAACCTCCTGTGTCATTTCCGTGTCGCTGTCAGTAGGTATAGGCAGCGCATGTTTGAGACTGCGCATGATACATACACAGAGCACTACCAAGGTGCAGAGAACTGCCTTGGCGTAGATATTGAGGTTGAACACGAACAGCGCAAGAATACAGAGGGTAATGATTACGCTGTAGAATGCATACACTCCCTTTAGGGAAGTCTTCTGTTTGTCAGTATTCAAATTCATATAGTTCGAGTTTTAAGATTTCAAATGTTGCTTTTTGAATGATGTATTCCACGTCTTTGCTCGTCAGTGAGAGTGTGTCGGCACGAGTCTTCGCTGTCGGGTCACGCTCTATGAGTTTCCTCAGACCATCGGCCAGGTCATGCTCGTTGACTTTCCAGATATGCGGCTTCTGCCAGCAGTATTGGTTTCTGAAATTGCGAAGCGTTATCACCTGGTAATCGATGTGGCGAAACTCTCCATCGAGATAGTAGTTCCACTGGATAGTGTCGTGGGTGTCAATAACCTCAATCCAACTGCGATGTTCTTGGATTACATCTGCAATGTGATAGAATAAAGCCTTGTCCATGCATAGTGAATACAAGTCTATGGGTTATTGTTGAAATCGTTCATCACCTCAGCTTCGCTTCTGCGTTCCTTGACGACTACGGAGCCTCTGGTATTGAGCCGAAGGTCGTTAAGCAGGTCTGGGTACATGATGTCGATGGAGCCATAGACGGTGACGAGTATCATCTTTACCAAGCCGTCTTCGTCGGTAGAGAAATTCATCTTGATGTTACGTTGCTCTTCCGGCATGAAATAGGTACATGCACGTTGTCCGAACTTAGTCTTGATGGCTGCTGGATTCGGATGGGTGTAATACAGGATGCGCATGTAGGCATCACCATCCATGATGTTCAGCACATCATCTATTGGCAAAGGACGGTTCACGTCATAGGTCAGTATGGCATAGCCATTGCACTCTTCCGTTTCCTTCAGGAAGAAGTTGTCGAACAAAGAGGGCATGATGGTAGGCCCACTGACCTTAAACTTGTAGATTGCTTCTTCTAACATAGTATCTTGCATCGTTTTAATAAAGTTTGATTGTTATGATTACAGTCTTAAAGAATGGCGATGTATAGCCGCATGAGTTGTGTTGGAATTTGGGACAAATGCTCCGGGTCTGCATAATCCTTGGCGGCAAGTCGCTGAGAAATGTCTGGGTATGAAGCCGCAATTTTAGTCATCTGCTGCTGCTGTTCTTCCGTTAGCATACTGATGGCAAGGGCATCCATTGAGAGGAAGGGCTGCAAGGTCATCCACAAGTAAGCGTTTGCTTGGCTCTCTGATTTGAATTTCCCTGCTTTTATAAGATTCTCGCAGACTTGTGCATTAAGAAGAAGGCGGCGACATGTGCGCATACTCATGTAAACAATGGCATCCTCATTTGACAGTCGCTTTTCGGAAGCGGCGTGGAATATGTCTGCGCATATCGATTCAGTCATTTTCGTTACGTCTTCCAGTCCAACATTTGTGTAATCACCGATATTGGAAAGGAAGGTGCGGAAATGGCGGTCTTCCGTTTCGAGGAATGAGAGTAGTTCCTTTTGGTTGTTGATGCCATGTTCCTTCGTGGCAGCAAGGAAGTTGCGGTAAAGAGCAATCTTTTCACGCGCATTTCCTCTATTATATATAGGCTGTTTGTCTAATGCCGAGAAGAACGTAGCTGCTTTCTTCTTGGTAATGTCAAGTTCAGTATCATCCCTATAAGGAGAAGTATGCAGTTTGACATGAGCTACATCCGAGAGACTACATCCTGAAGCCAGACGGAGAAGTTCAATACGGACTGAATCCGAAGTCTCGTGGAAAGACAGGGACAGATAAGTATGGGCGGTAAAAGCAGGATCTTTCTTGATATAGTTAAAGACTGTATCAGAAAGTTCCTGCCACTGGCAGATGAAGTCGGAAAGTTTCTCGGCATTTGCCTGATGTTCTTCAGCAATACTGTGATGAAAATCTCTGTATTGCTTCAAGGCATCAGTTGAATCCTTGAATTGATAATCAGACTTTCCTGAGCATGAGGTCATACCAAGAATAAGACATAAAAAAAACAAGTGAAAGATTAAACTCATTTGAGTATTTTTTCTTTCACTTGTTTGACTTCTTTTCATCTGCTTTTTTGCGCCGTTCTTGTGCTGTGCAGAAATTGATGTCGAACGTAGGTATAAACCCGTTTGCGGTCTTTGTTTCATGGGCGTTTCTGTTTAAATTGCGGTGCAAAGTTACAAAGAAAAATCATAAGTTATGCCAGTTTGATTTAAACTTTATGTCTTTTTATAAATCATACTCACAAAAGTATGATAATTTGAAATGCCAAATAATAATGCCGATAAACTCTCGATTTATAAAAAAGTATAATAGTACGCATAGTATGATTTCTAATCCGAAAAAAATTCATACCTTTGCAGTCAGAGAACTGATAATAGTCATCTGAGAATACTCTTAAAAACCAATAACATATTGATTATGGCAAAGATAGGTTACATCATGGCAGCCGCCCACTACGACAAGGTTAAAGAAGACAGCCAGTGGATGCATGAGTATGGTTGCGTGAGGATTGTTGAAGAAAACGATGCGGATGAAAAGAGCCGTCCGCTTTGGAAACAGCTGATGATTGCCCTTGAACGCGGCGATGAACTCGTCATCAGCAAGTTCAGCAATGCCATTCGTGGCGCACGAGAACTGGCAATGTTTCTGGAATTCTGCCGGGTGAAGGTCATACGTGTTATCAGCATACATGACTGCATTGATTCCAAGAATGAACTATTTCCTGAGACAAAGCCTTCGGATGTTCTGATGATGATAGGTTCTTTGCCCGACGAAGCACTTGTTCTTCGCAAGGCATCCGAACATGTTTCCAAGCTTCAGGAACGAATGATTGTTCAGCTGCCTCCAGTCTCTACTGCGAAGGAAAGACGTATGGACAGGGAAAAGACGATTATCAATCTCTATGCAGCTGGCCATCCAATCGATGACATTTGGAAAGCAAGTGGCTTCCATAGTCGAAGTTCAGTGTTCCGCATACTGAACAAGTACGGTATAAAACTGAACCGAGGCAAGCATTCCGGGCCAATTAAGAAGAGAAATAAAGAGTAAAAGTACTATTCAATACATTGTTTGCAGTAATATGAATGAGATTAAAAGACTATACGCTCTTGAATGGTTTGGTCCTTACGAATCGATTGAGGATATTTGGAATGATGATGACACACAATCATGTTCCATATATCTTATTACAGGAAAGGAATCATATGAAAGAGGGTCTCAGCATATTAAATATGTTGGAATCACTGAACGAGATCCTGCTAAAAGATTATCCGACAAAGACCATCTTAAAAAGCAGGAGAAGATTAAATACAAAAAGTATTGGGTAGGAAGATTCTCAAAATCTTCAAATCGAAACCAACGAGCACATGTCGAATTGATAGAAACACTATTCATCCGTTATTTGTTTTTGGCTGATGTGAAAATTATAAATAAAAATAAATTGAAATCAATACCAAGAACTCCAGTAACAGTGCTGAGTAGGTGGTTTCTTAAGAACTCATATCAACATCGGCAGCACAAACCAACTTTGCTGAGAGACCTGCCAGACGTTATAATGTTTGATGGGGATGAGTACTGGACATCTGGAAAGCTAACATGTTCTATTGTTGAATAAAAAAAAGAAATAAAATGACCCTACTTGAAGCTATTTCTGCACGTCATAGTGTGCGCAAATATATCGACAAGGACATTCCTGCCGACATCATTGCTGCTCTCCAAGAAAAAGTCGCGGAGTGCAACAAGGAAGGCAATCTAAACATCCAGCTGGTACAGAATGAGACGAGGGCATTCACGGGAATGCTGTCGTATGGTCAGTTCAGCGGAGTTAAGAACTATCTGGTGATGGTCGGCAAAAAGTCAAAAGACCTCGATGAACGAGTGGGTTATTACGGGGAACAACTCGTTCTCTTTGTTCAGACATTAGGACTCAACACCTGCTGGGTAGGGCTCTCTTATCGAAAAGTTCCAGAGGCATACAATGGAGGCAAAGATGAAAAACTTGTCTGCATGATAGCACTGGGTTATGGAGAAACACAAGGTATTGGCCACAAGATCAAAAGCATTGAAGAAGTAAGCAATGCCAGTGACATCACTCCGTCATGGTTCAAGAAAGGCGTTGAAGCAGCCTTGCTTGCTCC
>JAEEGK010013768.1_pt1 | contig 18175 bp, 13 predicted proteins | sample 8958771 | NCBI WGS metagenome assembly JAEEGK01 (sample SAMN16246547, study PRJNA631951) | gut metagenome | biome: gut microbiome; feature: rumen; material: SC-attached | host: Bos | place: Iran: Karaj | collected 2018-10
ATGCCAGAACTCTTGCTATTGCCACTCTCTGCTCCTGTCCTCCGGAAAGCTGGTTTGGAATGACTTCCTTCTTGGATGGAAGCATCAGAGTGTCTATTATCTCGTCTACGAATTCCTTATCAACTTTCTCACCGTCAAGTTCAAGGGGAAGTACGATGTTCTCGTAAACATTCAGGACCGGCACAAGGTTGAATGCCTGGAAGATAAATCCAATCTTTCTTCTGCGGAAAATAGTAAGTTCATCATCCTTAAGTCCGAAAACAGGAATTCCGTCGATGATAACGTCTCCGGATGTGGGTCTGTCGAGACCGCCGAGCATATGAAGAAGGGTTGATTTGCCGCTGCCGGATGTTCCGACGATGGCCATGAACTCACCCTTATTAACCTCAAGATTTACACCGGCAAGAGCATGAACACTGTTCTCTCCCTGTCCGTATACTTTTACCAGATTTTTTGCTTCCAAAATACTCATTTTAAAACCTCGCTTCAAAAAAATAGTGTGCAGATCATTTCCGTCTACACACTGATTATCTGATATAAATCTTTCCAGATTCTTTCAATTTTGCGATAAATTCTTACAGTTTTGAAAGATTTTGTCATTATCTTTTCAGATAGATAAGAAATTCAGATCCCTTTCCGGGCTCGGACTTAACCTTGATATAGCCGTCTTCCTTGGTAATGATCTCACGAGCCAGGTACAGGCCTATGCCTACGCCTTCTTTTTCGCGGGATGCCCGGAGGCGTCCGAATCTTGCAAAGATCTTGGGGATATCCTCCTCGGCAATGCCTACGCCGGTATCCTTAACGCTTATGCATGCAAACATCTCAGAAGAAGAGACGGATATTGATATGCCGCCTTTTTCCGTATATTTAATGGCGTTTTCAACGATGTTGCTCAGTGCTTCAAGAGTCCATTTATAGTCAAAAACAGCCTCAGCTTTATCTTCGGTAACGGTAAATTTCAGTCCCTTGGACTCAGCCTTTTTACGAAGTGAAGAATCTATTTCTCTGATGAGTCTTCCAACGTTATCTTTTACCGGATCCAAAGTAAGGATTCCGTTTTCAAGTCTTGAAAGCTTCACAAGGGAATCTACGAGAAACCTGAGCTTTACAGCCTCATTTCCGATGGCATCAAGGCTTTCCCTCTGATCATCCGTTAGCTCTGTCTCCTCCAGCAGTTCGCTATGAAGAAGCAGGTTTGCGATGGGAGTTTTGGTCTGATGGGATATGTCCGCGATCAGCGTCTTGATCTTATCCCTGTCTCTGCGGACGTTATCAGCGGACAGCGCCGAGGCACTGAGATAATCGGATAATTCGGATTCTATCTTTGATGCCCGGCTTTCCGAAAAATGCTCCTCACGGAAATCTCCCTTTATGGCTTCGTTTAACATCTTATCGACGTTATCGAGGATTTTTTTATTTTTTCTTGTGGTATAAACCGCAAAGCCAAGTGCTCCTGCAGCGATAAGGCCGGAAAGCACCACTATCAGCTCATTCATTGTCCTTTACCCACATATATCCCAGGCCGTATACCGTTTTGATATAGTCCTTGGCGTTAAGCTTGTCACGAAGTCTTTTGATGGCTACGGAGAGAGCGTTTTCATCAACATATTCCGCTCCGTCGGTCCACAGCCTGTCTATAAGGTCATCTCTCGAAAGGGTGACGCCTGCGTTACTTACGAGAAGTTTTAAAAGGCGCTGCTCAGTCTTGCTGAGTGAGACTTCATCGCCGTCCACCGTATATATCATACGCTCGAAGTCAAAAGAATATGAGCCAACGGTAACTACATCGCCATCCGGGATCAGTTCTTTTTTGCGAAGCTGGGTATTTACGCGTGCGCGTAATACGCTGAGAGAAAAGGGCTTTGTGACGTAATCGTCCGCGCCCAGTTCAAGGCCTTTTACAATGTCTGCGTCCGTGTCATTGGCAGACAGAAGGATTATGGGAGTAGACATATTCTTATCACGGATTTCCTTAACAAGATCAAGTCCGTTGCCGTCCGGGAGGTTGATATCCAGCAGGATCAGCGACGGATTTGATAGAAAAATCTGATCTCTGGCATCCTTCAGATTATCGCAGGAAACAATGCTCCTGGATCCTTCCTTAAGTGCTTTGCACAGACCGGCACTCAGATCTTTGTCGTCCTCAACAATAACTATTTGAAAGCTGCGATTCATTTTTCAGTACATCCTTTTATTTAAACTCACATAGCATTATACAGAGTGACAGATGGGGACGCTACTGTCACCCTAGCTGCACTGTAATATAAGCCAGACTTTGTCGAAGTTCCTTGCTACGAGGTCACTCTTTCTTATCCAGAAATATATATGTCCGCAGTCTCCGAACATCATCTCGAAATCATCTGATTCCACGGTTCCCATCTGGAAAAGGAGCATCCACTCGGAAGCCTTCTCTCGGATATCTGCCTTCTCTTCCTCGGGAATCTTGGCAAAATCCTCAGGATTTCCTCTGCGCCATCCTCTGGTCACGGCCTCGCACTCTTCGTACATGGGATTCTGTATTGTATCGGGGTAACCCAGGAGCTTCGTATAGTTGCCCCACTCATCGGGGTCGTATCCGGACTTTACGAGGCAATCTATACAGTCATCCCATTCAAGATCACTATAATCTCTTATGAATTCACTCATTTCGGGAAGACTAATATGCTCTTCAAAACTGAGAGCAAATTCCGGGAATCTGTAATCTTTTTCCATATCCTCGGGAAGTTCTTCAAGATGCAAGGCATCCTCATCCTCGAAAAAATAAACCTTGGCAGACTCGTTGTCCTTGGGATCAAAGCCCCAGGTCTGAGTATTCATTTCGTAGAAGAAGGATAAAATTCCGGTTTTGGGAAGAAGGTCTTCTTTATCAAGGTGCGCCACATCCTTCAGATTGATCTGTGCCATAAAAGAAAGCGGTCTGTTTTTCGGAGTGGGATCATCAAATCCTACGCCTTCAAAATAAGGCCATACAAAGCCTTCGGGAACGGCGGGCTTTCCACCGATCCTGCTTGCGGTAAGGGCTGTGGGCGTGTCACCCGCAGGTTCATAGCTTACACGGATCTCGCTCTTGGCAACGGAAGCAAGCCATTTCATCAGTTCATCTTTCTTGGCTGCCTGCAGGTCTGAGATGGAATCTCTCTTTTCCCATGCTTCGTCTATGTATTTGGACAGATTCTTATAGTAGTTCTCATCATAGGGGACAAAGAGGTACTCCTCGTTCTTGAATTGCTCGGAGTTAGTCCTTGCGCCGAAATAGTCGTCGGCAACCTTGTCCACGAGGTGGGGGTATTTATCCTTGCCGCCAAAGTCATAGAAGAATTTGGTGAACTTCTCGCCCTCGGTGGTAAAATCGGCGGACCTGATCCTGCCTTTCATAACTCTGCTCTCTGCGATAACCTGACGCAGGTCGCCACCGGTCTCTATTGCCTCTTTTATACGGGGCTCAGCTTTCAATAAAGTCCCCGAAACAAGGCCTTTCTCATATGCCCATCTCAGGTATATAGCCAGATGATTGAATCCGGACAAAGGAGAACAATCCAGATTCTTTTGACTTATCTTTTCTTCGTGTCTGAATCCGTTGTCGATTACCATATTTTTACCTCTGTCACCGAATGATTAATCCGTCGAATATTTCTTCCATTATTTCTTCAAACGCGTTGGCTAATGAAATTGCAGCGCAGAAAAGAAGCAGATAGATTACAGCCATTCCAAGGCACAGAAGAACCCCGATAATGCTGTATTTCCGTTCCGCTTCACTTTTCCCCTTTTCAAAACAGGAGAAGATGATTCCTGCGATCGTACATGCAGCCCCGATCCAAAAAGCGATATCCGCAGGCAGTTCATCAGTTCCGACTGCCAAAAATACCACTATCAAGATAAGCATCGCTATGGATGCCAGTCCGAAATAAATCGGCGCTTTTACATAGAGTTTGTGTTTATCCATAACCTAAGCTCCTTTCGGCCAAAGCCAAAACATCCCCTCGCTTGGTTACGTATCTAATTGTATATCAGGTGACAGTGGGGACGCTACCGTTTTGTCATCGAATTCTGGGGGACAGTCACCTTGAGCGGTTGTGTTAATTTAACTTTACGTCTGATACATCCCATACGGCATTATTACATGTTACAATGGTTCGGGGTTGAATAATAAAATCATTGGAGAATAAGATGAAAAACAAAAAGAAACTTATCAGAAGTCTGGTCGTATGTGTAGTTCTGCTGATTCCTTTTTTCGGGGTCGCTATGATATGTGGCGGAATAGAAAGTGACATAGTCGCAAATCTTATCAAAACTTTAGTCCGTGCAACCGAATCCGTGGGACTTATGATCTACGTCATCAAAGAATATGACATTAAACTCGGAATAAAGAGAGAGAATCTTTTCAAAGGTATATTCTGGTACGGGATCGTAATCTTTATCTTCTGTCTGGCAATGCCCTTCCTCTCATACCAGGCGCCTGAGATATCATTTATGAAGGCGTTGCCGATACTTCTGTTTTATTTTGTCGTATATATGGTTGTGGGCTGGTTTGAAGAAGCACTTTGCAGAGGTGTTCTTTTCAACGCGTTCAAGGCATACTGGGGCGACAACAAAAAGGGCGTCTATCTCAGCGCGTTTGTATCAGCTTTTCTCTTCGGAGCCCTTCACCTGCTCAACTTGAACGGATCAAACACCATCTCAACCATCACCCAGGTTATTTACGCAACATTCTTCGGAATGCTCTTTGCGACCATCTACTACCGCTCGGGTAATCTCCTGTCTTGTATCATTCTTCACGGACTGGTAGACTTCTCCGGCGAGATCTGGACCTGCTTCCTCGAAAACAGAGCAGAACAGATCGTAATCGAAAATACTACCGATTCATCCGTTGGTCAGGCACTCATAGTACTTGTCCTGACTGTACCGTTTATGATTTCATCGCTGGTACAGCTCAGAAAAGTGTTTAAACAGAAAGAAGCACAAATGCAGGCACAGGAGCAGGTTCAGTAAATCATGCCTTTTTGATTTCACCGGTGACACGGTTCTTACCGTTTTTCTTGGAAGTATAGAGGTTTTCATCCGCCATGGTAACTACATCGTCATCCCCGCTTCCTGCGGCAATTCCAAGGCTGAGGGTGATTACTTTCTCAGGATCAAAATCCCAGGTTTCATGCTCCATGGTAGTCCTGATTCTCTGAGCTATACTCCGGGCACTTCCAAGGATTTCTTTTCCCAGGATAAGTACAAATTCTTCACCACCATAACGATAAGCCCAGACGTTCTTAGTCTCTTCCTTGGCAAGTATCTGTCCGAGACGCTGAAGAACTTCATCTCCGATCGGATGTCCATAGACATCGTTAACCTTCTTGAAGTTGTCTATGTCCATCATGACTATGCCGTATTGCTGTTTTCTTTTGCGAAGAGCGGCAAGCTTTTTGTCAAACTGCTTTCGGTTGAGGAGCTGTGTAAGACCATCATAAGAGTTGTTTATGATTATCCACATGCCCGCCATCAAAAGAACGAGAAGTCCGAGTATTACGATAATAGATGAGGCTTCCCTTTTCTTTTCGGTTACCTTATCTGCCTCATCCCTTGCCATTTCGAGCATGGAATCATTTATCTGGCTGTCAATGACCTTAGAGTATCCGATATTCTGGCGCTCAAGTATTTCATTATAAAGTCTGCTTAAGGTAACATACAGCTTCTCGTTTACTTCAGCGCTTTGAGAAGGATATTCGTTCTGCATTCTCAGAAGCAAAACAAGCTCATGCATCTCATAGCCGTTTTCTTCGCAGATTTCTATGAAGTCCTCGATCATACTTGTGGAAGCCACCAGCTCATCCTGCATATCATGGGTCACAACGCCGTCATTTTTTTCGTATATACCGGAAACGGCAAACAGGCATTTAACTTCCTCAAAGGGAATCACGCAATCCCTGATCATTATGTCTCTGTAAATATCCTGGTCTAAAAGAGGATTGCCATCGTATTTGTCGATGAGCAGTCCGCACTCAGTCCTGCGGCCGGTCTCAAAATAAACCCTAGCAAGCCATACTTCCGCCATGGCCACATATGCTTCTTCGAAATATCCTGTGTTGGAAAGAGCTACTACTTCCAGTGACTTATTCAGGCACTTCTCCGCCTCTTCATATTCTCCGCGAAGAGTCAGAAGCATTCCCTGAATGCGGTAGGCATAGCTCTTTACCTGAAGGCTCTCGATTTCCTCGAAGGGTTCTACTTTCTGGGCGGATTCAATCATCCGCTGTGCCGAGTCATAGGAATAGTTATTGATATAGAAATTAGCAAGATCCAGATAGATGTTTACGGTGTAGTCCTTATCTTCACTCTGTTCGAGATAATAAAGCGCATATCCGAGATATCTGTAATAGGCCATCTCATCTCCCTGCACCTGATAGATGAGGCTGATCCTCTCACAGATTCTTCCTTTGTCACCATTAAACAGATGGCGATGTTCGAACCAGTCCAATGCCATGTTGAGCTGCTCATCCATCGTCTCTCTTTCATAAGTGAGATTATCGTCAATCAGCTCCTGATATTTCGTATGATTGGTCCGCATTTCAATATATACACCGGCCCAATATAATATACGGACAAAAAGTACCAATGCTATGATGGTGGCACCGGCTATAAGAGTTTTTCTTAAGAGTCTTTTTGTCATGGCAACCCCTCGCCTGAAAACAGTTTTTCAATATTATTATACGCTAAAATGGGGGAGATGACGGAAAATGACCAGATTTGTCACAAATGGAGAGGATTTATAGCTAGACCGGATAATTTAAGTATTCAATTCTCTGCTTCACGCTCTTCGCGCTTCTTACGTCTCTGCTCGCGGTTATCTTTCTCAGATTCAAACAGTTCGACCGCAGCGTCGGTTAATTCCGCAGACCAGACTTTTCCGCTTGAAACCACGTTGGCCCAGGGACAGAGATTCTCGTAATCGTCGTCCAGCACCACCGTGTAGGGAGGGCCACACCTGTCATCGACGTCCATGTACAGATGCCTGCCTTTGTCGATCAGGTGATAAGAATCCAGGTCGCTCATCCCATCCTGCAAAGCATCGTAAATCTCTGCGGTTATCTCATACAGATGATAGTAACCGCATCCGCCGCGCTCCGCAGTATAAAGATTTCTTTCTTCGTCATAGCAGGCTTTCCAGCCGCATCCTTCTTTAAATTCCATGGTAGCACCTCTCCAAGATTATACCATTAATCGGAGGCAAACCGATTTACCTGAGCATAGTTAAAACAGCAACATACAGATATAAGAAAATCATAACGATAAAGACGCCTAAAATCACACTAAGAATGTTCGCAGACACTCCATACCAAAAGCTTCTTGTCAGGCGTCTGTTTCCATTTTTATCTTCCAAAGTGAAATAATAAAATATGCCTTCAACCAGACAAATCACTATTTCAGGAATGAACGCACCGGCTGCACGTCCTAAAGAAGTCGATATGGTTGATAAATATATGTTGAGAGGAATATTCGTCAGTGTATTGATAATAAGAAAAGACAATAAATTCCTTTTATTGAATGGAAATCCAAGAAACCGCAACAAGAATCCCTCTAGAACGAGCGTACCGACATAACAACCTAAAATCATGAGTATTCGCGAAAGAATCTTCTTTTCACGATGTTCAACCAAGCTTCCGGTCGAATAATCATAAGTAACTTCTGCATTATATTCTTCCCGACTGCAAGCATCGCTTATTCGTACAGATCCATCCTCCAGAACTATGATCACCCTGAAATCCCGGGGAACTGAATATCCAAACCCATAAGTATGATCGATATTGGAAGAGAAAACATTGTATCCGACCGGAGATTGGTACCAATACAGTCTATTGTAATTAAATGATTCAAGAAATTCCTCTATAGTCATTTCCTCAGAATCATAAGTTTCCGAGATTCCTTCCGGTAATTGCCTGAATACAGTTTCTCCCCACAAAAGTGCGACATAATAGTCTTCTGCAGGAGGATTTTCGACAGTGACCACAATCGAAGGCTTTTCTCCGATATCAGCGTGAACTTTGTTTCCGATTGCAATAACACAAAGTAATGAAATCAATAAGCTGACTATGATTCTGTGCGTGATTCTTTTCATATCCATATACCAATAGATCTGCTAAAACTAACTACTCAATGCTCTTCCGCTATTATGCGTACATATTTAATCGAAATTCGGCAGCCTGGTATTTTGTCGAATTTCAGTTAAATATCGTTTCTATAGATTCTTTTTTAATACTATCTTTTCGTCGGTTCTGTAATCCTCATAAAAGCCCTGCTTAAGGAATAATGAGATTGCAGGATTATCGATGGCGATATCATCGAATAAGACTGAGATTCCGTTTTCTTTTGCTGCGGAGCAGAGAAGTTCAAGACCCTTGGCGCCGTATCCCTTTCCTCTGTGCTTGGAGAAAACAATGACATCCGCAACATAACCGTCGTACTCGCGATCGAAGTGATAAGCGATCTCGCCCACAAAACCGGTCTCGTCTTTCAGATATCTGTAGTATCTCATGTTCTCATGGTTAACGATCCAGTAGTCATACCAGTCGGACCAGTCCTCTTTGGGGAAAGGGATGGTGCCGCCCCATGCGTGATTGTATGACATGGTTTCTTCATCAGCCATAAGGCTTTCTCTGAACCAAAGATCTTCAAGAGTAGGGGTAATTAATTCAAGCATTGATAGAACCTCCGAACTTTAAAACATAAACCACTCATTTCCAAGTATACTCGCAGAACACTTCATCGAAAGGAATAAAATCATCCATCTGACTGCTAAACGTGCCCCGTTCAAGGTCGCGCCATTCTACTGATTCATCGTTCACAAGGACATAACGGTCATATTCGGTGTACAGGGCACCGAGAACGGAAGGTTCTCCGGTAAAGTGAACCAGATATTTCCATGAAGCCTGAGGGATGTCATATCCGGGAACACAGATGGGGGAATAATCTTCTCCGTCATAATGCAAAGGTCCGATCGTGTAGGTGTCTCCGTCAAAAGTGAGTTCCTTCAGGAATAATGCAGGATAGTCATCCTTTATAGCTTCAAATAACTCGTAAGAACAGTTTTCTGCATCAAGGGTGTAAATATATGCCAGCCTTACACTTGCGCTTTCGCCGACTGTTGTCTTTTCACAAAAATCCAGCCATACGTCCTTGCCACCGATGACGCTGCCATTTTCCATGATCACGTATCCGCTGTTCATGGCTCTATCGATTTCTTCCTGAGAAGCAGCTTCGGCAGGTTTGCAGGCGATAAACGTTTCGCTGAGAGTATTACCGTCCTCATCTTTGCAAACGTCAAACAACACACTCAGGTCAGGATATTCCAAAAGTTCATATATGTAATGCTCGTATTTTTCGGTGATGCAGTCTTCAGTACATTCAAACACCAGGTCGGATACAGTTACATAGTGTTCCGTCTCGGGAGCGGAGTAATAGCGGTATATTTGGTCATTTATAGGGATAAAGAAATATCCTCCGTACACACCGGTGTTATAGGTGTCGAATGGAATCATTTCGTGAGTAGTCTGTTCACCCGGAAGAATAAATTGCGCAGTTAATGTATAAGCCGCTGCAGCGCCGTTCGGAGCTGTTCGATTATTGTTATCCGTAATAATCTTGGAGATTCGATATGTTCCGGGAGTCAGTGTGCCGTAGAGCCAATCCCAATGTACTCCTGTTACAGTTTCACCACCGTTAGGGATAGTGTAACCAATATCAGTGAATGCGCCGTTGGCTATGATGGGTGAGACTTTCTCCCAATTGCTGCCGGTGAATCTTTCAAGAGAATAGGCTTCGCCATACATCAAATCGCAGTCGTCTCTGTTTTCATATTGGCGAAGCTTTACAGTAAGCCCGGTGGAAGTAACGTTAGATAATTCCATGATCAGGGAAATATTTTCGTCTTCCGAAGCGGGGATGTAGACACTGTAACCTTCAATTGGCGTGGTGGGCACAAGGTCAGAGATGTCTGATATTTCGGTTTCGTCTGAAGGGAGGGGATTGAAGGTGGGAACTGCGGTTTGTTCTTCAGAAGGAGTTTCGCTCACGTTAAGAGAAGAGTCTGCAGGCGGAGTGTCTATGCAAGCTGAAAGAGTGAGGATAAGGAGTGATGAGATTAGGAATGATGTTTTTTTCATAGGATTATCTCCATTTAAAACAATGCGGACGACAGGATTTGAACCCGCACCCTGTGAATTCTACCATCACACGCTCTCCCGGATACAGCAACCTCAGAAATGAGCGAGGCTGTAATTAAGCTACGTCCGCGGAATACTTTTATTATACGATATAAAAAGTGGCGCAGCACCGGTGCTCTGATGGCCACCGGTCTACGCCTTGTATAACCAACATATATCTATTTATTGGTATAGTCAATATTTATTTATCTGCTCAAGAACATATTCCAGATCCACATCGTTCTCCAGATGCATTGGAGTCCATGGAATATAGTGGTCAACCGGTACTCCTTTGTGCCCCATCGCATTGCCCGCATCGATCTCACCGCTTCTTGATGTAGGATATACCATTCGGAATCTGTCAAACATTTTAACTGCGCAATTTGAGTAATCCAATATTCCAAGAGTTGGTCTTCCTACAACCGTTACCTTTGGAGAATAAGACATATCCTGTACAAAAGCATCTCCGGAAGAAGCACAGTTCTGATCTGTTATTATCCATACCTTCTTAGGGTTTTCTTTTCCAACGAAGTTTAATACTTCATCCTCATCACTGCTCTCTTCTACAATCATGCCCTTTCCACTATTCTGAGCTATATCCGATTTCATCTGTTCTACCATCGGACGAATATCTTCAGGTATTCCATCTTTGAAATACTCAGAAATCATCTTGAGTCTGCTGTCGCAATTGCGCTTTGAATAATTGACAGCCACGGGCTGCTGCTTTGGAATATAGTCCTCTACTTTTCTGTCTGCAGGATAACAATACTTGAATAACGGAACAAAAGCAGTATCAGATCCGCCTCCATTGCCTCTGACATCAATGATCAGATTTTCACAGTTTTCAAGCTGATTTTCACAATCCTGATACACTTTCCTTATTGCATTCTCATCGTCAAAATCCAGAAGCTTAATAAGTAGCGTCTTATTGCCCAAGTCTTTAAACCCATATTTATCACTTGGTTCATAGTCTGCAGCCAGCTTTATTGATATATCATGATAATCGCCGGCTCTTTCTACTGTTACTTTATCGGCAAACAAGAGAATCTGTCCCCAAAGGAACCCTTGCCTTTCATTTACTTCACCCATAAGAAACTCTTGATTAAGAGATGCGCATGTTTCTATAGTATTACCATCTATTTTGACAATCTTATCCTTTACTTTCAGTGTCGAGGTCTCAGCTGCCTCTGTCACATACAATGCATTTTCAAAACGCATTACTCTAAAATCAAGGCAACCCATCTCCGTATCACTAAAAGAAAGATGCCCTTCCTGTCCAAATGAGGCGATATACTTCTTTACAACCTTGGTAAAATCTGCAACCGGCATATCATCTTTGATTTGGTTTTTATATGTCTGATAATCGCCTGCTCCCAGATCGTTACAAGTTGATGAGTCGTTCCTCATTATGCTGACTACATCGTTAAATATTTCTGTGTATTTCATAGAAACTCCGCTATAAAACCTATTGCACACAGTTACTATCTGATGCTCTCTAAACAATCTCAAATAGTCAGTTAATCATTGATCACTTATGATATTATATGTTCCTAGAACTCTTCAAAAAAAAATAAAATCTCCAAAGAAAATAATTCCGTAACATTTAAGATGTTCTAGTATTTTGTAATGAATATCTTGTTTTCGTATATCCTGTTAATATGATTATCATAAACAAAATATACCAAATTCGTCCAAGATCTATAATAACAATCATTCTTACATCCATCTAATATCATATTATTATGACACGGCTTAATTAACCGTCTCCCCACTCATGAAGAATAGCATAGATTTCATTATCATCAACGTTTTCTTTATCGTCACTCTCATACAGTGCAGCGAATGTAGCTAGTTTATATCTTTCTTGTTCACTGAACTGTTTCATTTCTTCCACGTTCAATAAATTGATGATGGAATATGCCTCATCATCACTAAAGAATCGACGGTAATGATTTCTATCAAACTGCCATTTTATTCTAGCCCCACCTATCCATTCGCTAGCGCAACTGCATAAGTATTTCAATTTATTGATATCGCTTTCTTCAAATCTTGCTTTTACATATGAATCATATGATTTATTATCAATCGATTCCCACAAAAGCATAATATACAAATTTTTATCATCATTTAAAAAATTTATGGATTCGCCGAGTTTTATTACGTTCTCCACAAATGCTATTCGGAAGTCATTTTCTTTTTCCTTATTAACATTCCTAAAAATCTCAGAGACACTATTATTATATAAATTTCGAGCTATAAACCTTAATGCTTCAACATTATCCTTTTTACATATTTTTATATATTCATCTATCCTCTCATTTTTGGTACGTAAGTTTTGTATAAATATGTTAATTGCCTCATCAACTAACCGCACAATCGAATCACGTATTTGCCTTGAATTGTTATCAAAAGTAAATTCAAGATCATACAAACAACTCAAGAACAATTCTTTCCTATCATCCGGTATATTTTCTAGCAAAGAGCATAGTTCATTAAGAAAATACTTACATTTGTCATCGTCAAGTGATAAAAGATATTCCTTAATTTTTATTGAATCATATTTATTGATGCATTCATTAATCATGCCTCTAGGTATAACAAGCGAATCAAGATCGAAAGAAAATACATAATCATATCTTTCAGGGAGTGCAATGCTCATTTTCATCCTTAATGCAGAATCATTGGGGTGAATATAATAGCCAGGTAATTTCTTAGCAATCTCCGGAAAAATACATGCTAAAAAATCATGTGCTTTAACCTTATCAATACCCAAGTCATTAAATTCTGAATCTATATTCTTAATCAACTCATCATCGCCAGAGAATGAAATTCTGCTTTTGCTCACTCCATAACACACAGCATCTTTGTTTTCCGAAATCCATCGATAAAAAACCGGGTTCATTACTTCAATTGTACAAATTGCCAGCAAGTCTTCTAGGGACACATCCTTATACATTACCGAACACTTAAATTCAAAGACATTTAAAACCCTATTGATATCTCTCAAATCGCATATATAGGGATACACGCACATGTATATCACCCTGTTTAAATAGTCTTCTTGATAGCTGATATCTTTGTTCAAACCATCCAGTACAGATTCTAAATTACTTCTAAATAAATTTTTCAATTTTGAGGCATGTATATTTGGGAGAGAAAATGGTACTTGAACTATTTTTTCCAAATATTCGTTTCCATTTATTCCATGCACTTCAGTGAGTGCGTTAATTACTATATCCTTATCCATAGAAAGCAGATAAGTAATAGACGGCAAATCACCAACTTGTTTAACCAATTGAAACACATCCAATATTTGTGAATTTGTCAGCCTTTCAATATCATCAATAAATACTATTATTTTCAATCGTGACTCTTGTAATTGTTTTTCAAGTTTTTTCTTCACAGCGCTTAACGTACTTGTAGAATCCAATACTTTACTCATTAAATACAAAGAATGTTTGATCGCAGTGAAAACAATACCCCACTTTGGTTCTGGACAAATATAACCAAAATCACAAATAGATGCATATTCCCGAAGTGACTTGCTTAATTCCTTAACATTAATCTTTTCAAAATGTCTCTCTGAAATTTCATTTCTTAATGCAGAAAACAGTAATGAAATCAAATGGTTTTTATCATCATAATTCCATGGAGAGAATTTAACTATAACTGTGTTATTTCCATCACTTTTAGACATTTCTTCAATTATATTCAATGCCATATTTGCAACAGACGTTTTACCCATCCCCCAACTTCCATATAGCCCTACAACATAACTATCTAAATTTTTATTATCGAAAATAGCCTGAGCCAAATTCTTTGCAAAGGCTTTTCTTCCCAACAGATCATCATCAATTGTAGTTATAGGTTTATCCAAATATATATTCATTCTATTCTTAACCACCTTATTTCATTGAAAACGCTCATATCCCGAATCTATATTTACCAACTAGCACTATCACAGTTATATTTTAGATAATAGGGCCTGATTTCAAATAGCAAGGATTATCTTTCGATAAGAAAAATAAATCTGTATAATCATCCATATCAGTTCCCACTATATTCGAAAAAAACTCGTACACTCAATCAGCCACATGGAGATTATGGCAATAGTCCCAAGTACATTATTAGCTGATATAACGTAGCTACAGCAGCCGCAAACTCAACTGATCCCTTTATTGCAGAAAGTGCTTTTATAGCTGCTTGTATTTTAGATTTTTTAGGTATTTCTTTATTAACTTCTTTTTCTATAGCATCTATATTAATCGACGCCAAATCCTTATCCTCATCGGACAGTTCGCTATCTTTATCTAATTCCTTTCTTACAATTTCAATCTTTTCATTTATAGTTTTGATTTCAATTTGGCTATTAACCATAACCGTGGATTGATTTCCATCACCGGATTGTCCAAAATTAGATCCAATCACCACAGCGTTATCTCCTATTTTTATATCTCTTAAATTGTTTGTTTCCATATTATCAACCCGTTTCTTATTATGTATAGAATATGTATATAAATACATTCTATTGTTATATTGTTTGTTATCCTGCAACTCTATGCGTACATTTTCAATCCTCGAAAAAGAAAGTGGATTATCATTTCCCTTTTGATATACAAACAAATATTTTCCGGTATATTGAGTTTTGACAGTACAATCAATCATTTTTTTTATTTCATCAATGATTGTCGACCCTTTAGCTCTATTTAGTACTTGCGTGTATCCAAATTTATTGTTTTTTTGATGAATAAGCAAATAATGGCAATTTACTATATCTTTAGTTGCCTCTATTACTTCTGAGACAACATCCTGCATCTCATTAATATTTTGTATTGAAAATACAGCTGTTGAAGAAACATCTGATATATCATAAAGAATACATGGCTTGTTGTTCCCGAAACTATTAGGTAAGTTCGAGTCTTGGGCATGTACGATTAGGAACTCCTCTACAAAAACAGAATTTGCATTCGTAGTATCCAAATATAAATCACACTTATCTAAAATCATTTTTCCACTGTTTTGTAGCAGTGACATGTATCCGCTTATTGTTTTTCGCTGATCATGTGTTGAATAGTAATTATCTAATTTATTGCAAAGTGACTTTCGCAAATCTCCCATTTTATCGTTATAATAACAGCCCATATCAAAAATTGTCGGGTTATCATTACTATAAGTCTCATTAGATGAACTATTATATGAATCTCCATCTAATCTGTCTAAATTGAAATATTGAACTCTACCTGTGAGTAGTAATAATTCATTAATTATATATACCGCTTTGTACAAAAAATCACCGCATTCTTTAAGGAATGCTTTAACTTCCGCGCTGCAGTCAGAGGGGCCTAAGGCATTGTATGCAACAGAAGCAAAAGAATTATAATACTTCGAAATTATAAGAAGTGTTTTTTTCAAAGCATCGCCCGTATAGCACCAATATTTCCATATTCCACTATTAATACCGGAAAGATATAAGCAATAATACCCCATATCCAGCTTATCTATATCATCAAAGAACATCTTTTCATCTAATTTTGTCACCATAACTATTTCCGCACAAAGAGAGAGAATCTGATCCTTGATATTATTACCTACAGCTAACAATGTTAAAAACTGATTGTATGTATGTACATACTGATTCCAATGTTCTACAGAAGAATCATTACTTTTTTTTCGAGAGACATACGGATGATCTACAAATACTTTCTTTAGAGTTGAATAATCCCTTGCAAAAGCAATACTACTCATTTCTAAGAAATCATCATTCACATTCTTATTATAAGCCAAATAATACTTCCAACGGTTATACTTATCCTGCGTTGTTCTTAAGATTTCTTCATCAATCAAATCGGTAACGAACACTGAATTTTTAGAAGTAGAATATAACGTTTTAGCTGTCGATAGTCTTGGTCCATAAAAAGAGTATGCTATACTATAGCACCCTTCTTCGAATGCAGATTGTTCAGCAAATACCCCTTGTTTTAAATTACTTTTATAGAATAATACACATAGTTTTTCAAATTCTATCTTATCGAAATACTGATCTATTTCATCTTGATATGTTTTTAACATAAAAATAAATGAATTTATCTGGTCACGAGTCAATTTCGAGTATTCACCCATTTTGTATGCTCTTAACGTTATGTTATTGCTTGTATGGAGAATAGCAGGAACTATAAAACCCATATCCACAAAAACATCAATAACCGATGATGTATAAGCAAGGTTATACGATTCATTCTGATGCAAATTTTCAATCCATCTATATATATCTGAAAATGAAAATGCGATTTGTGATAATTTACCTTCATCATGGGAATTATTTAACCCAAACAGCTCTCCTGTTGAATCTTCATACTCCTGTAATTCTGGATTTCTTTTAGCTACAAAATCATACGCATCCCTTATATACTCTGTCATAATAAATGAACTTAATGGAGCCGCATAGATTCTAGCATTATTCATAACTCTCACCAATTCAATTGCATTATCTGGAGTTATGTCATCCATATTTTTATCAAATTGCAAAATGTCATTCAGTACATCTCGATTACAATCCAGTTTATATTTTTCTTTAAAATTGTAAAACAGTGCATCCGAAAGAAAATACGATATAAGCTTATGCTTGTTTTCTTCTACAACCCGCTCATTATCGTTTTTTATTAATTCATCTAAAGTATTAGATGATATTAGCAAATTGTACAATTCGTCTAATTTATTCGATTCACACGCAGATAACAAAACAAACGGTACAGCAACTGCACGCCTATCATCATAATAAAATCGAATTTTGATAATACTTTCACTAAGTGCCTTATCAATTATGGGATTAGTATCTGGATTACTTGTATATTTAAAATATATACTCCTACTCTTTATTCCATACTTGTTTTGTAATCCGCTAGATAAATGCACCGCACAACTTTTTTCGAGAATATCATCAATATATTCAATTGAATTTGTAATTGTATATATAGGAGAATCTACGTTAAAAGTACGCATAGAAGCTTCTATGTACTGAGTAATAAGACTAGAAAAGTGATATATATCCTTTCTGGGATAATTTATATGTGACTGAATAGATAAACTGTATTTACATTCAAATTCCTCACTAAATTTCTCCTCACATACTGCCACATAATAATCAGCATTGATACCAGCTTCATATAGTTTTGTAGCGACACGATTTAGGGAATTTCCACGTACAACAACATCATCAACAACAGCTATTTTTTTGCCTCTATAGGAGTCTAGAGTGTTGTAGTATATTATTCGGCTCGATACAACTCGACATCCTTTATTAACAATTTCATTGTTACTGATTAAAGCATCATAAAAACATATTGCTTTTCTTGCCATAAAGATAGCGACATCATATTCATCTAATATGGCTTGAACTCTTTTTATGTGCGCAGTTACTGTTGCTAAATAATCTACCCTGAAAATATCAGACAATTGTACATGAGACATATAAAGCACCTCTTCCTTAAATGAGCATTTTCACTCAATCAACCATGTCATTAACAAGGATTACATGCATATACACTCACGCTGAATCAAAATATGAATAAGTTAGAAAGTTGAATATAGAAATAAAAGATGAGAATTTAACACACAGATGTATAACAAATAAGACCATAGTACTTCCCCAATATCAAATTCCCCTCAATTTTGATTATACATAACCATATGCCGCATAGGTAGTTGGAAAAAATCACTATTTTTATAGCAAATATCTAGAAAAAAATTACAGTATCCTTATCATATCCACTAGCTAATAAATTACTTTCATCCCATCCCCACCAACAAACTGTATGACTGGCTAGTACCCCAACAAAAAAGAGCCCGATCACTCTCGCAATCAAGCTCTTTCATAATCGTATTCTCTTATCCCACCAGGAACCGTCCCCAGTAGCTTATCCTATCAACCAGTCGTACACTGGCTATACGATTTGTGACACATCCCAGGCAGAATCAGCGTTTCAGAG
>JAEEGK010013769.1_pt1 | contig 18174 bp, 17 predicted proteins | sample 8958771 | NCBI WGS metagenome assembly JAEEGK01 (sample SAMN16246547, study PRJNA631951) | gut metagenome | biome: gut microbiome; feature: rumen; material: SC-attached | host: Bos | place: Iran: Karaj | collected 2018-10
CAGACAGGCCTCTACATTAACAACGGGAAAACAGTGGTCGCCAAATAACCCTACTTGACAGCCAACTGTAGCACAAAAGAGAGCCTGACGCTGTTTCAATGCGTCAGGCTCTCTCCGTGTTGTCAGGTGCCGCGAGCGGGACTCGAACCCGCACAGCCATCACTGGCCAAGGGATTTTAAGTCCCTCGTGTCTACCATTCCACCATCGCGGCAGTAGACATCTGCGTCTTTGCGGGTGCAAAGATACAAATTATAATTGAGAATTGGTAACTGAGCACCGAAAATTTTTATTTTTTTTATTCCGAGAACACCGTTACCAACTGATTCGCACCCAGCGTATGGGCATTTCTGTATTGCGACAGACCTTTATCGCCCTCTTTTCCTTCCACAATCAGTCCGCCGTTATTCAAGTCGTATTTGTCACCGCATTTCGAACAGCTCACTATACCCGAACCCTTCGTGTCCATCACCAGCCGATAGGTCGGACTCGCCATATTGTTCTCCCTTCTCACGCAATTAGGACACTGCAGGTCGTAGGCGGTAAAGCCCCCGAAGTTCTGCACCCCCACAATAATACCGTTGTTCAGTCCCAGTCGGATGTTGTTGCGCATCTCCTCGGCTGTCACGGGCTGCGTGGTCTGTGCGCCCTGGTTGTTCTCAAACACGAAATACCTTGCACCTGCCTGCGTCTCCTGCGTTATCTTACAGAAGATACCTGGCACGTAGGGATTGGTGGCTGACGACAACGTCATGTCCAGATGCTTTCTGTTATCGTAGATAAAGCGGCAGGGCCATGAGGTGAACTCTTGCTCTGCGCCGCAAGAGGAAAGAAGGACGAGAGACAAGGTAAGAAGAAGGAGGTACGAGATACGATGTTTCATTTCAACAAATTCTTTTCTGCGTCCTTTACTCGCTCGAAGCCGAAGCCGTCGAGCACATTCTTCATCAACACGGCAATCCGGTCGTTACACAGATTACCGATAGAACCCTCGTGCGTATGGTGGATGTCCTTGTTCGGACGGAAGTTACCTGCCTCGATGTCCAGCCCCACCTTCTTGTAGGCGTCTCTGAAGGGCATCCCCTCCGAAGCCAGACGGTTCACCTCCTCTACCGAGAACATCGGGTCGTACATCGGATTGTCCAGAATGTCGTCCCGCACCTCTATCTTATTAATAATGTATGCAGCCATCTGCAGACAGTCTTTCAGTTCGTCGAAAGCTGGCAGGAACACCTCCTTGATAATCTGCAAGTCGCGGAAATAACCCACAGGCAGGTTGTTCATTATCAGCGTCACCTGCTGGGGCAAAGCCTGCAACTTATTACATTTGGCACGTATCAGTTCAAACACATCGGGATTCTTCTTATGAGGCATGATGCTCGAACCCGTCGTACACTCCTTGGGCAGTTTTACGAACGAAAAGTTCTGCGAGTTAAACAGACAGGCGTCGAAAGCCAGCTTAGCCAGCGTACCGGCAATGGTAGCCATGGCGAAGCCCACGTTGCGCTCCATCTTGCCGCGCCCCATCTGGGCATACACCACGTTATAGTCCATCGTGTCGAAGCCCAGCAAGTCGGTCGTCATCTGACGGTTCAGGGGGAACGACGAGCCGTAGCCGGCAGCCGATCCCAACGGGTTGCGGTTCGTCATCTTATAGGCGGCTTGCAAGAAGAGCATATCGTCACAAAGCGATTCTGCATACGCTCCGAACCATAAACCGAAAGACGAAGGCATAGCCACCTGCAAATGGGTATAGCCCGGCATCAGTACCTGCTTATACTGTTCACTCTTCTGAATTAATTCATCGAAGAGCACTTTCACACTGTCGGCTATCTCCATCAACTGATGGCGAGTGAAGAGTTTCAGATCTACCAATACCTGATCGTTGCGTGAGCGTCCTGAGTGAATCTTCTTACCCAAATCGCCCAATTTACGCGTCAGCATCAGTTCTACCTGCGAGTGAACGTCTTCCACACCTTCTTCTATCTGGAATTCGCCTCGCTGACAGATAGCATAGATATTCTTCAGTTCCTGTAATAATAGAGGCAGTTCGTCCTTGCCTATCAGTCCTATCGACTCCAACATGGTGATATGAGCCATCGAGCCAAGCACATCGTATGGTGCCAGATAGAGGTCCATCTCCCTATCGCGCCCCACCGTGAATCGCTCAATCTCAGCATTCACCTCGAAGTTCTTTTCCCACAGTTTATTCATCTTTAGTCGTTTAGAAATTAGTCGTTTGGTCGTTTAGGAGTTCTTTTCTCATTCCTCATTTCTCTACGGCGGTAGCAAATTATTCACTATTCACTCTTCACTATTACCTTAAACATACGGTATTTGCGCCAGTGCATCGGCAATCTTCTCTACGCCGTCCTGCAGCGGACCACTCACCATCCCCTTCAACATAAAGGGAATGTCGGCCTGCACCGTCACGCGCATCTTACTCGTCGTCTCCGTTACTGGCAACACCTGAATCCACAGGTTGAAGGGCATGGGCGACTGCTCCGTCTCAAACTTCACGCACTTGCCTTCCTCCCGCTCTATGATGCGCAACTTAATGTCGCCCACTGGGTCCACATTCAGACTCACCGTGTCGCGATCGAACGCAAAACTGTTCAGTTTATCCTCGGGCACACGGTCGCGCACGCGCTCCAGATTGGTCAAGTCACTGATATTACGATACACATCCGCCACGGGATATGCAATCTGCTTCACACTACTTTCAAATTTTGTCATTGCTTCCAAGTACTTGGTGACTTGCGCCACTCGTTCAACACATCAAGATCCTCCTTTTTGATATAGCCCGTCTCGGCAGCCTGTTCCAGCACGGCATTATAGTCGCTCAGCGTCACCAGCTTTACACCTGCCTCCTTGAAAGCCTCCTCAGCCACAGGGAAACCATAGGTGAACGAAGCCACCATACCAATCACCTCTACGCCATACTGACGCAGGGCCTCAACAGCTTTCAGACTGCTTCCGCCTGTCGATATCAAGTCCTCTACCACTATCACCTTCGTGCCCTTTTCCAGTTCACCTTCCACCTGGTTACCCATGCCGTGGTCTTTCGGTTTCGGACGCACGTAAGCGTATGGCAATCCCAGTTCGTCGGCAACCAATGCGCCCTGTGCGATAGCACCTGTTGCCACACCTGCCACAGCCTCAGCCTCGGGGAAGCATTCCTGGATAGCATGACAGAGTTCCAATTTCACAAACGAGCGAACATCAGGAAATCCTAATGTCTTACGGTTGTCGGTATAGATAGGCGATTTCCAACCAGAGGCCCATGTAAACGGCTCGTTAGGTTGCAACTTAATGGCTTTAATGTCCATCAGTTTTTGTGCAAATTGTTTCTTGATTGTGTTCATAAATCCACTCTTTTAATATTTTGGATGCAAAGATAGCACAAAAAATCCGATTAAGCGAAAAAAACTAATTATATTTGATATACCGGCCGACAATTCGCCAAAACGAAATTAGTCAGCTCTTGGTGAAGCCGAGTGTGAGGACACTGACGCGGAGGCGGGGGATTTCGTTCAAGGCATTGATACAGGCGATGAGGGTGGCACCGGTGGTGCAGATGTCGTCAACTAATAAAACGTGCTTTCCCGCTAAACCCGCAGCATCACGGAGATGAAACATCTCGGCGACATTCGCCTGACGCTGATGACGCATGAGATGAGTCTGGCTCTGATGGAAATGGCGGCGACTGAGGACTTTTGTCTCAACGGGGATATTGGTTATCTCACGAATGCCGCGACAAAGCATCTCGCTCTGGTTATAGCCTCGCTGACGAAGACGCCTGGAGGAAAGAGGGACAGGCAGCAGCACATCGACACTGTCGAGGAAACCGGCTATCCGCATCTCTTCTGCCATGATGCGACCTAAATCCTCACCGATATCAGGGCGATTGCCATATTTTAAGTGGTAGATAAGCCGTGCCAGTTCGGAATGGGGCTCATAAAAGAACAGGGCCGATGCCTGACTGACAGGGGCGAGACCCCAGAATAGCTGGGCCATGGGATTGTCGTAAGGGGTAAACTGATAGGTGGTGCGAGGCAGATGGAGCAAACAGGGAGAGCAGACTGCATGTTCGGTGATGCTGAGTCGCTTGCCGCAAACCGCACACGCACGAGGTGCGATCAATTCGAGAATCCTAGTCCACAAACTGGTCTTCATCTTCTACGTTGATGCACTGTCGGATGATGTCCATCGTAAAGCCTCGGCTGAGGGCGAACTTGATGAGTTTTCCGTTCAGCTCGTAGTCACTGCCTGCTTTGGTGGATTTGCGCTTCTGCTTGAGCAAAGGGCGCAGGACGAGAACATAATCCTCGTCGGCAATCTCATCGAGGACACGCTGACGGACTGCCTCGTCGATGTGCTTCTGCCAAAGGGCTTGCTCTATCTTGCGACGGCCCCATTTGTTGTAGTTTAACTTGTCCTTTACAAAGGCATGGGCATAGCGCTCGTCGTCAACATAGCGTTCGCCGACTAAGCGCTGCATGCCACGGACCTGTGCTTCCTCGGGCAGTTCCCAGCGACGCATTTTCTCAAGCATCTCCCACTGGCAGTGCTCGGCATTGGCACAGAGGGAAGCCAAAGTGAGGTAGGCTTCTTGTTCGGTTTTCTGTTTCATCGTTGTGCTCTGATAAATCGTTGTTTGCCAAATTGGTCTTCCTTTATTTCGATGTCGTGGTACGACATGATATGTAATAACTCGCGAAGATTATTGGCATAGATGGGGTTGATCTCGAAATAGAGCCAGCCATCGGGCTGGAGCATCTGCTGACCGAAGGTGGCGATGGCGCGATAGAACAACAGGGGGTCGTCGTCGGGAACGAAGAGGGCTGTATGCGGCTCATGGTCGAGGACGTTGGCGTCCATGGCAGCGGCTTCGCGGTGGCATATATAGGGAGGGTTGCTGACAATGAGAGTGAAAGCCTCCCCCACCCCCCTCCAAAGGGAGGGGGCTATAGAGAGGATATCCACTTGAGCAAATGACAACTGCACGTGGTGGCGGTGGGCGTTTTCACGAGCCACTTTCAACGCCTCTTCAGAGATGTCGCAGGCGGTGACTTGGGCACCGGGCAACTCGGCGGCTAACGTGACGGCTATGCAACCGCTACCGGTGCCGATGTCGAGACAGTTGAGAATTGAGAATTGAGAATTGACAATTGACAATTGACCATTGAGAGAGGAGAGTATCCAACGGCAGAGGTCTTCGGTTTCGGGACGGGGGATGAGGACGTGGGAGTTGACTTGGAATGTGCGACCACAGAAATCGGTTTCACCGAGGATGTACTGCACGGGCTCGTGGTGCTCAAGGCGCTGGGCAATGTGCTCGAGTTCGTTGGACGGTACGCTGGCATCGCGCCCCATCAGGAGGTCGGAGAGCGACAAGCCGTAACGCACCTCATAGACCATGCGGGCAATGGCTTTTGCCTCGCCTTCACCATAGACTTTCGCCAATCGGATCCATAGTTGCTGATAGCTCATAACACGTGCAAAGATACGAAGAAGTGGGGTAAAAAACAACAATTCTCAGGAAATTTAAAGAAGATTGTTGATTCTTTTCTACAAAAAAATGATTGTCCTATACATTATTATTATTACCTTTGCACCCAGAAAGCTATAGAAAAGACTTAGCATTAACAATTATAACCATTAAAAAAATTAAATGATGACAAAGAAAATTGTTTTAGGAATGACTATGCTGTTGTCAAGCATGGCATTCGTAGGATGTGTATCTGATGTGAGTGATTCCAACTACACTTACGACAAGTTAAACGCTCAGTACGCTCAGAAATTTGAGCAGACTTTCGGTAAGATTGCAGCTAATCAAGACTGGGGTTTTGACGCTGCAGTGATGCGTGGTGCAACTGCATCTGAAGAGGATTTGAAGGGATATGTGATTCCAGATGAGATGACAAAAAACGAGGGCGAAGCTGCTTATACTGCTGTTTTCAGTGCTTCTGACGATCAGTATAAAGGAATGAAGGTTTCTTTGGCTGACATCATGAAGGTAGTGGATCTTAAGAACTATTATCTGCAGTATGTTGGAACGAAGAACAACAATACACATATCAACAGCCAGACTTATAGCAACGGTGCTGTGTTCGAGGATATGGAGAGTATTGAGGCCTACGACTACAATAATAAAAAATGGGTTGAGGTACTGAATTTCGAAAAAGGCCAGTACAAGAAGACTTTTTTTAAGAAAAGCAATATCGTAGCACACAATCTGATGTTCATGATGGATATGGGTACTCCTGATGGCAATCAGCCTCAGTTCCGTTGGAAGAGCAAGAGAAGCAAGAACCCCAAAAAAGATGTTGAGCCATATTACTATGACTATGACTTCCTGAAGATTGGCGACGACTATTTTGTTATGCTGTATTATATCGACTCTCCAAGAGCTGGTTGGTTGATCCGCATCGGTACTGCTGAGAAGGAGGAAGAGGATCCGGTTGCTCAGAAAGGTCGCATTTTCTGTGAGGACCTGGGTGAGAGCAATGTCAGCGATTTCGACTTCAACGATGTTGTGTTCGACGCTGTCATCTATAAGGACGGTCATATCGACATTGAGATTTTGGCTGCTGGTGGTACACTGCCTATCTATGTTGCCGAGCAGCTGGTAACGCTGGGTAAGATGACCAATACCGGTGTAAACGAGGCTCCAAGACAGAAGTTCACCATTCCTGCTGTAAACGGACAGCCTAAGTATGCGACACTGAACGATATCCCCGTTGTGGTGAAGCCTGGTGGCAACGCTCAACCGTATGAATTGAAAGCTGCAAAGTCTAAGGCTCCTCAGAAGATTTGCACTTTCGTGAACGCTCACTGGGCTGACGAGTATGTGAACATCAGAAAGGCTTATCCTAGCTTCGATTCATGGGTACAGGCTAAGAATCCTGAGGTATGGATTGAGGACGAGGTAGAGCGCTTCACCGACCTTGATCTGACAAACAACGATTAATCACACTGACAGTGAACAAATAGGTCACCCACATTCTTGCAATGGAACGTGGGTGATTTTTTGTTGATTTATTGTGCGGTATCTGAAAATTTTTACTTACCTTTGCGGTGATGAACGACGAGAAATACATGCGACGCTGTCTGCAATTGGCAGCAAACGGCATACAGGGAGCACGGCCTAACCCGATGGTGGGGGCAGTGATAACCCTCCCCCTTGCCCCCTCCGAGGATGGGGAACGGATTATTGGCGAAGGCTATCATGTGCGCTGTGGCGAGGGACATGCCGAGGTGAATGCCTTTGCATCGGTAAAACCCGAGGACGAACCGCTGTTGGGAGAGGCTACCATCTACGTTTCGTTGGAGCCTTGTGCCCATTACGGGAAAACACCGCCTTGTGCCGACTTGATTATCAAGAAGGGCGTGAAGCGTGTTGTCGTGGGCTGTATCGACCCCTTTGCCGAAGTGAAGGGCAGGGGTATTGAGCGCATCCGACAGGCAGGTATCGAGGTGACAGTGGGGGTATTGGAAAAGGAATGCCAATGGCTGAACCGTCGTTTCTTCACGTATCACGCCAAGCACCGCCCTTACATCATCTTGAAATGGGCACAGACAGCCAACGGGTTTATTGATGACCATTTCCAGCAACTGACCATCAGCAACAAATATACCAAGATGCTGAATCACAAGTTGCGTGCAGAGGAGGATGCTATCCTTGTAGGACATACTACTGCAGAGCGAGAGCACCCCAAGCTCACCGTTCACCATTGGTTTGGCCCCGATCCCAAACGCGTCATTCTGACCAGTCACCGTCCGCTTTTGCAAGTCATTGACGACCTTTATCAGCAGGGGATTCAGTCGCTCATCGTTGAAGGAGGGCTGAAGACCCACGAGGCTTTCATCGGTGCCAACTTATATGACGAGATACACGTGGAGACGAACCATCAGCTGACAGTTGTTGACGGTACTAAAGCGCCCCAATTGCCAACAGGGCTCTCACTGTATCAATATGTGGAATCAGCAGGAAATACGCTTTCTACTTACGTCCGAAATCCGCAGGCACCTCACCCCACTTTTGGGTCTCCCACTTGATAATAGGATTACGCCATTGGTGGGTCTGCAACCACCGTTCGGCACGCTGAATAATCTGATAGAGCGGCTCCGTTTCCGGAGTGCGCTCTAATTTTGTCTTGCATTGACGCTTATTAACCCAAAGGATGGCATTATAGGAGTCGCTGTAAATGGTTTTATCGTGCAGTCCCCGTTGCCAGCACAATGCCAGTGCATGGACGATAGCCAGGAACTCGCCGATATTGTTGGTGCCCTTCATCGGTCCGAAATGGAAGACACGCTGTCCCGTTGCCAAATCAATGGCTTGATACTCCATGGGGCCTGGATTCCCAGAGCATGCCGCATCAACTGCCCATGCGTCTGCCGTCACTTCCATTGGAAGCGGCAAAACGGTGTCGTGTCTATAATCGGGAGGGTTCTGCATTTACATTCTCTCTGGTACCTCAATACCAAGCAATGACATACCATTCTTAATGACTTTCGCCACATTGCGGGCAAGGACGAGACGCACTTGGCGCTTCTGCTCGTCAGGCTCGTTGAGAATCGAGTAGTCGTGGTAGAACTGGTTGAATACCTTGGTCAACTCATAACAGTAGTTGGCAATGCCCGAGGGCGAATAATCCTTACCAGCCTGCTCGACGGCAGCACCATATTCTGACATCTTCTGGATGAGCTCTATCTCCTTATCACTTAATTGAGGATTGAGAATTGAGAATTGAGAATTTTGATTATCTGCTTTGCGCAAGATGCTGCGGATGCGAGCGTAGGTGTACTGGATGAAGGGACCTGTGTTGCCATTGAAATCGATGCTCTCCTCAGGATTGAACAGCATGTTCTTTCGGGCATCCACCTTCAGGATGAAATACTTGAGGGCTCCCATACCAACGATGCGGGCAATCTCGCGACGCTCCTCCTCAGTCATATCGTCGAACTTGCCCAGTTCCATAGAAGTCTTATATGCATCGCTGACCATCAGTTCCATCAAATCGTCGGCATCGACAACGGTACCCTCGCGACTCTTCATCTTACCGTTAGGCAGTTCCACCATACCATAAGAGAAGTGAGTCAGTTCCTTACCCCATTTGAAGCCCAGACGGTCGAGCAGGATAGAGAGCACCTGGAAGTGGTAGTTCTGCTCGTTGCCCACGACGTAGATCATCTTGTCGATGGGATAGTCCTGGAATCGCATCTCGGCAGTACCGATGTCCTGCGTCATATAGACTGAGGTGCCGTCGGAACGGAGCAGCAGCTTCTGGTCGAGCCCCTCGTTGGTGAGGTCGGCCCATACAGAACCGTCGTCGTGACGTTCGAAAAGACCTTTGGCAAGTCCTTCCTCCACCTTGGCCTTACCCTTCAGGTAGGTCTGGCTCTCATAATATATCTTGTCGAACGACACGCCCATCTTCTGGTAGGTCTCGTCGAAACCGGCATACACCCAGTTGTTCATCTTCTCCCACAAGGCACGCACCTCGGGATCGTTTTGCTCCCATTTCACCAGCATCTCGTGAGCCTCCTTGATGAGGGGGGCTTCCTGCTTGGCTTTTTCTTCGGCTTGCTCAACGGGTAAACCGTTGAGCACGTATTGGGCGGCAAGGGTTTTTATTTCCTCGCGGTAGTGCTTGTCGAAAGCCACGTAGTAATCGCCAATGAGATGGTCGCCCTTCTTGCCTGAGCTCTCGGGCGTCTCACCATTGCCCCATTTCAGCCAAGCCAGCATGGACTTACAGATATGGATGCCACGATCGTTGACAATATTGGTTTTCACCACGCGATTACCATTGGCCTGCATAATCTGTGCCAGCGACCAACCCAGCAGGTTGTTGCGCACATGACCTAAATGGAGAGGTTTGTTCGTATTGGGTGAAGAATACTCAATCATGACGAGTGGGGAATGTGCGTCGGCAGCCTTTTCGCCGTAGTGCTCGTCGCTATCGATATCTGCCAACATGGAGAGCCATGCTGCAGGGGCTATGACGAGATTGAGGAAACCCTTGACAACATTATACGAACTGACAGCCTCGCAATGGGCCACCAGATAGTCGCCTAACTCCTGGCCGGTCTGTTCGGGACTCTTGCGAGCCATTTTTACAAAGGGGAAAACAACCAGTGTCAAGTTACCCTCGAACTCACTACGCGTCTTTTGCAACTGTACCATCTTCTCTGGTACGTCTTGTCCGTACAAGGCTTTCACTGCCTCGATGGCGGCACTCATGATTTGCGATTCAATCTTCATCTTTCGGTATACCTATTTAATCGTTAAATCATCCACATGAAGCATGCGGATGATTCTAAAGAAGTTGTCCAAGGCGGATTCGAACCACCACAAACAGAACCAAAACCTGTTGTGCTACCATTACACCATTGGACACCCATATGCTTGTTAGCGGATGCAAAGGTAGTGGTTTTTCGTGCCACTACCAAATTTTTCGCCAATTATTTAACTATCAGCAGGTAATAATTCTTCTTTCCCTTCTGTGCGAGGAGGTATTTTCCGTCAATCAGATCGTCGGCAGTAACGGGACGGTTCTGGTCGGTAATCTTCTCTTTGTTGAGGGAAACACCGCCGCCCTGCACCATCTTGCGCATCTCGCCCTTAGAGGGGAAAACGGGGGCTGCAGTGGTGAAGAGCTCGATGGCAGGCTGTCCCAGCTGGTCTTTGGAAATCTCAAACTGAGGCACACCGTCGAATACATCGAGGAAGGTCTGTTCAGAGAGTTTCTCGAGTCCCTCCTTGGTTGACTTGCCAAAGAGAATGTTGGAAGCCTCGATAGCTGCATCGAGTTCAGCCTGTCCGTGAACCATCACTGTCACCTCTTCTGCCAGACGCTTCTGGAGCACACGGCGACCGGGGTCCTGCTTGTGTTCCTCGACGAGGGCGTCGATGACTTCTTTCTCCAGCGATGTGAATATCTTGATGTATTTCTCGGCATCATCGTCGCTGACATTGAGCCAGAACTGATAGAACTTATAGGGAGTAGTGCGGGCAGCATCGAGCCAGATGTTGCCGCTCTCGGTCTTACCGAATTTCTTACCGTCGGCCTTGGTAATCAGCGGACAGGTGAGTGCGAAAGCCTCGTTCTCGTGACCTAAGGTGCGACGGATGAGCTCGGTGCCGGTGGTGATGTTACCCCACTGGTCGTTGCCACCCAACTGCAACTTACAGTTCTTATGCTGATAGAGATAGAGGAAGTCGTAACCCTGCAGGAGCTGATAGGTGAACTCGGTGAAGGAGAGACCGTCGCGGGCAGTACCATTGAGGCGCTGCTGTACGCTGTCCTTGGCCATCATGTAATTGACGGTGATATGCTTACCCACCTCACGAGCGAAGTCGAGGAATGTAAAGTCCTTCATCCAGTCGTAGTTATTCACCATCTCGGCAGCATTGGGCTCCTTCGACTCAAAGTCGAGGAACTTAGCCACCTGCTTTTTGATGCACTCCTGATTATGATAGAGTGTCTCGGCATTCAGCAGATTGCGCTCCTGGCTTTTGCCGGAGGGGTCGCCAATCATACCGGTGGCACCACCGACGAGGATAATGGGCTTGTGTCCGCAACGCTGCAGGTGACGGAGCATCATGATACCGCAGAGGTGACCAATGTGCAGTGAGTCAGCCGTAGGGTCGGTACCCAGATAGGCTGTAACCATCTCCTTCTGGAGCAGTTCCTCAGTACCTGGCATCATCTGTGCCAGCATACCACGCCATTTCAGTTCTTCAACAAAGTTCTTCATTTATATTCTCAATTATCAATTCTCAATTTTCAATTCTCACGGCACCGGATCGTAGCCGCTCCCACCCCACGGATGGCATCTGAGCAGACGCTTGATGGCAAGATAGAGCCCTACGACAGGACCATGCTTGATCAATGCCTGACGGGCATATTCGCTACAGGTGGGTGTAAACCGGCAAGAGGGAGGTGTCAGGGGGGATATCACTGTCTGATAGAAACGGATGGGTATCAGCAGTGCCCACACCATTGCTCTTGACACGAGACGAATGAGTTTGTTCATATCTTCTCCTCCACCCGCCTTAACAACATCTGCATGCGGTCTGCCACCTGCTTAGAGGGATAGAGGTCGTCGGCCAACCAGATGAAAGCCATCACAACAGCTCGCTGGGGAGTAGCCTCTAACTTTTCGCACAACGGTTGTTTAGCCAACCTATATGCTTCGCGCAACTGACGTTTGACCCGATTACGCTTAACCGCTCGCTTAAAATGACGCTTGGAGACACTGACCAGTATCTGCACTGGCGGTTCGTGCTCGCCACGTTCCTGTTCAATCCACACTACCCTGATGGGGAAGGCTGCCATCGACTGGCTTCCTGCTCCGCCGAAAAGACGGTCGGTAAGCCTCATGCTACACACCCGTTCCCGTTTACTGAGCGTATGGGTTGCCATATATAGATAATGTATATTATCCTTGCTTCTTCTGAAGGAAATCCTGAAGGGCACCCGTCATTGAGGGGTACTTATCAGACGGAGCCTCCAAATCGAGTCGCAGCCCGGCATCCTTGACAGCCTTGGCGGTGGCAGGTCCGAAGGTGGCAATGGCAATGTCGCCCTGGTTGAAATCAGGGAAGTTCTTGGTCAGCGACTCAATACCCGACGGGCTGAAGAAAATCAGCATGTCGTAGTCGAAGTTCTTCACTTCGTCAGCCGTGAAGTCGTTGCTCACCGTACGATACATGACGCACTCCTGATGGTTCAGTTTCTTAGCATCAAGCATTTTGGCCACGCTATCGTTGTGAACATCGCTCATAGGTACGAGGTATTTCTCCTGCTTATGCTTCACCATGGTGGGCAGCAAATCGTCAATCTTACCTGTAGTACCGAAGAACACCTTACGTTTGCGATACTGTACGTACTTCTGGATATAGAGAGAAATAGTTTCGGTTACGCAGAAATACTTCATATCCTCGGGAATGGCTACGCGCAATTCCTTTGCCAACGTGAAGAAATGGTCAATCGCGTGGCGTGACGTAAACACAACAGCCGTATAATCGAGAATATTGACTTTCTGTGCACGAAAATCTTTTGCTGTCATCCCTTCTACCTTAATAAATGGACGGAATACCAACTCCACTCCATACTTCTCCGCGATGTCGTAATAAGGCGACTTCTCGCTAGAGGGCTTTGGTTGAGAAACCAGAATCTTCTTTATCATTTGGTGTCCTAAAAATTGATTTTTAAACTATTCGCTGTCAACACCAGCGCACCCCAGAAGGTGAGCAGTGGTACTATTTCGAGGGTGCAAAAGTACAAAAAAATCTGCAATTTAACTACATTTCGGTGAAAAAAAATCATATAGGCCTTATAAATCGTCAGCAATTTAACAATTATACATGATAAAATGACGTAAAAAGCCATCCAGTTGACATCCATTTCGAAATAGCCGCCCAGCAATACGGCAGGGAAGAAAAACACGCCCTCAACAGAGACGATAAAGAGCCAAGTCTTTATCCATTGTTTATTTTTTTTACTTCCGAAAAAGACGAGGTTGACCATTGCGTAGTAACCCATCTTGAGCAGGAAATAAGCTATGGTTATGCCCAGGTAGATAGATATCAGGGTGTATTGTGAACGCAACACAAAGGTATTGCCGATGAAATTCAGCGTATAGAAATAGAACAGCAATGCAATGAGCAGACTGGTGATGAAGACCAGCAGCAACTGGAAATAGAGTTCGTTGACCGTTTCCGACTCCTCCACAACACTCTCGGTGGGAGCAGAGAAGAAATACTTGACCTGTCGTCTTATAAACTGACGGACATTGCCAAAGGCTATCACTGCAACGATGAAGCATATCAACAGCAGTGAGGTGATGAGATTATCGTTGCGGACAGTATAAGGTATAGGGTCGCCGGGGACACCATAGCGCCCACCAGGCAGTTCAGGATGGAAAAGGGCCGACTTGGAGAAGAAACTCTCCTTATAATACTGAGGGAGGTCGGCCTTCATCAGATCGACACCCGGAGAGTGACCGGGCAGATGGAGCGTATCGGGATGCTCGCTCCAATGAATCTCGGAAGGTTTGAAGTGTGCTTGGATAGCTGAGTCCTGCTGGGCAGGCGTAGCATCACGAGGCAACCAACTCAGAACCTGAGCTGGCGTCAGAGGCCGGTGCTGTACTACCACTGAGTCGCTTCCTTCAGCAACCGCCGTATGATTCGCTATGGAGTCTTGCTGTAACAATTACAATCCAAATGCTCGTTTGATATCCTCTACCCTATCCAGTTTCTCCCAAGTGAACAGCTCGACATCGATGGTTTTGGTTTCGTGATAGCGACTGGTAAACGTCTTCTTCACCACCTCCGACTGACGGCCCATGTGCCCATAGGCTGCCGTTTCAAGGAACATCGGCTGACGGAGTTTCAGTGAGCGCTCAATAGCCTTCGGACGCAGGTCGAAGAACTGTTCTATCTTCTTGGCTATCTCGCTGTCACTCATCTTCACCTTCGAACGGCCATAGGTGTTCACGTAGATATTCATGGGTTTTGCCACACCGATGGCATAGCTGATCTGCACCAGCATCTCGTCTGCCACACCGGCAGCCACCATATTCTTGGCGATATGACGGGCTGCATAGGCTGCAGAGCGATCAACCTTCGAGGAGTCCTTACCCGAGAAGGCACCGCCGCCATGAGCACCCTTGCCGCCATAGGTATCGACAATAATCTTACGACCTGTCAGACCTGTATCGCCATGAGGACCGCCAATGACAAACTTACCTGTTGGGTTGACGTAGTATTTGATGTCGTTGCCGAACAATGACAGCACTGCCTGGGAGTGGATTTTTGATTTCACACGGGGTATCAGGATATTGATGACGTCCTCGCGGATGCGTTGCAGCATGCGCTCGTCGTCAGTATCGAACTCGTCGTGCTGGGTGGAAACCACAATAGTATCAATGCGCTCAGGGATACCGGCATCGCTATATTGCACAGTCACCTGACTTTTCGCATCTGGTCTGAGATACGTCATCACCTTGCCCTCCTTGCGAATCTCGGCAAGGGTGCGCATCAGCAGATGGGCCAAGTCGAGCGACACAGGCATCAGACTCTCCGTCTCGTTGGTGGCATAGCCGAACATCATGCCCTGGTCGCCTGCACCCTGATTCTCATCGTCCTCACGGTCAACACCACGGTTGATATCCTCGCTCTGCTCGTGAATGGCAGTCAGAATGCCACACGAATTACCGTCAAACTGGTATTCGGCCTTCGTATAGCCTATCTTCTTGATGGTATTGCGGGCAATCGTCTGCAAGTCGATATAAACCTCACTGCGCACCTCGCCCATGATGACCACCTGTCCGGTAGTAACAAACGACTCACAGGCCACGCGGGCATGGTCGTCGTAAGCCAAAAACTGGTCGAGAATGGCGTCGCTTATCTGGTCAGCCACCTTATCGGGATGACCTTCACTTACTGATTCTGAAGAAAAGAAATATGACATAATTCTGTATTTTGGGTGCAAAGGTACAAAAATTAAATTAATTGTCCCGCAGAAATGGAAGAAATCGCAGAAATAATTATTCTTATAAACAAAAAAGCCCCCTCCTACTTGGGAGGGGGTTGGGGGTAGGCTTTTTATTTTACTTAGCCTCCGGCAGCATGATCACCTCAATGTGATTGCCGCTCTTCAACAGCATATTGTTCAGGAAGTCGCGTACAGAGTCGGTAGTCAGAGCCTCAACGGTCTTCTTATAGTCTGTATGGAAATCCAGTCCATGATCCTTGAAGGTAGTAATGACGTTCACCCAGTAGCTGTTCTTCTTGGCGTCAACATCAATCTGCTTCAGCATATACTCCTTCACCTTCTGCAGTTTGTCTGCATCAACAGCCTTCTGCATGTTGGCGATACCCTCGTGCAACAGACGAACAGCAATCTCCTGCTTGTCGGGATTCATCGGGCAGTAAGCCTGGAGCAAGGCAATAGGCTCGTGACTTGAACCGTTGAAGTTGCCATAAGCACCACAAGAGTAAGCTGCGCTCTCGTCCTCACGGATGGTCTTCAGATAAATCATTGACAATACCTGGCCGACAGCATCCAACTTCACCTGGTTCTCGAGAGTGTAAGGAACCTTAGCATGCCAAACTTCAAAAGCAGTAGCCTTGGGCGACTCAGTCTTCACCTTGAAATTGTTGACCACCTTACCCTTAGCCAGCGTCATCACCTCGTTGAAGTCCTCAGCCTTCTCACCAGTAGCTGGCAGAGAAGCCACATACTGCTCAATCAGCGGACGGATGGTCTGCTCGTCGAAGTTACCACAGAAGATAAAGGTGAACTGACCTGCGTTCTTGAAGCGGTCCTTCGCCATAGCGAGAATGCGGTCGTAGTTGATATCCTTCAGATCCTTCACGTTGATGTTAGTGAAACGAGGATTGTGAGCATAGAGTGTTGCAGCGAGTGAGTCAGAGAACACAGCGTCAGGTGACAGCGACTTGTTCTTCAGTGCCATATCGAGCTGCGTCATCAGGTTCTGGAACTGCTTGTCGTCCTTGTTGATAGCTGTGAAGTAGAGATACTGCATCTGCATCATGGTCTCCAGGTCCTTAGGAGTAGAGTGAGCAGAAACATACTGACGGGTGTTACCCATCGAAGCGTCGGCATTACACTCCTTACCGGCAAGAGCCTTCTGCAGCTCAGTGCTTGAGAAGTTGCCCAGTCCGCTGATACCAATCACTTGGTCGAACACCTTCAGGTTGGTATAGTCGGCAACGCCGAACATAGACTTACCACCCTTCGAGAAGGCCTGCATCTGAACTTCGTCGTCCTTGAAGTCGGTCTTCTTCAGAATAACGGTAGCACCGTTAGAGAGCTTCAACTCCTTATAGCCAAGCGTCTTGTTCTCTGTCTCGCTGACAATCTTACCAGCCTTGATCTTGGTAACGTCCACCAGGGGCTCGTTCTTTACATTGTCAACATAAGCCTCAATCTTATCAGCACGGGCAGCAGCAATGGCAGCGGCCATGTCCTTCTCAGTGGGATAAACCTTGCCTTCCTTCTCCTGAGCCCATTCCATGACAACGAGGTTGCTGTCGGTAACAGAAATCAGTTCGGGAACCATCTGGTTGATAGCCTGAACGGGGATGTTCGGGGCAATCTGCTGCATAATCTGATAGAGCATGTCCAGTGGTGGAATAGGCTCGTTGTCGAGATAGTGGTCACGATAGTTGTTACCATACTCGTCGTTCTTACGCTTGTCGCGGTTGGTGTAACGCTTCTCCAGTCCACTCAGGTAGTCGGCCTTGGCACGCTCATACTCCGTAGCGGTGAACCCGAACTCGCGGGCACGGCGTGTCTCGCGATAGAGTGCCTGCAGCGCTTCCATATCCTTACCCTCCTTGGGCACACCAATCACCTCGAAGCAGTCCTTCGTGCGCGAAAGCATATAGGTACCGTCGTCAGCAAAAGCCTGGAAGAAAGGACAGCTCTCCTCCTGTGTCATCTCGCTGAGACGCTGGTTCATCATCTGACTGATCACGCTGACGGCATAGTCCTGGATGAGATAAGCCATGCTGCTCTTCTCCTCGGGCTTGGTGGCGTCGTGCTTCATCATCATGATAATCTGGCTCATCTGCATCTCCTTATCCTTTTCGAAGATATAGATGGCATCCTTCGTATCGGGCACTGGCTCGGGAATCACCTTTGGAGCATTGGGGTCAACCTTGATGCCACCGAAGAGTTCCTTGATCTTGGCCTCCATGTGGTCCACGTCCACATCGCCCACTACGATGATGGCCTGATTGTCGGGACGATACCACTTGTGATAGTAAGCACGCAGTGTCTGGGGCTTGAAGCTGTCGATAACGCTCATCAGACCGATAGGCATGCGCTCGCCATATTTCGAACCGGGGTACATCTTAGGCAGTGCACGGGTAATCATGCGCTGTGAAGGACCCTCGCCCAGTCGCCACTCGTTATGAACCACGTCGCGCTCCTTGTCAATCTCGTCAGCCTCCAGCAAAAGACCGTTCGACCAGTCTTTCAGAATCAGCAGACAAGAGTCGAGCGCCGTGGCACGCTTGGTGGGAACGTCGCAGACGCGATAAACGGTCTGGTCGATACTGGTATAAGCATTCAGATCACTACCGAACTCAACACCCAGCGAACGGGTGAATTCGATGATGCCGTTGC
>JAEEGK010013771.1_pt1 | contig 18172 bp, 3 predicted proteins | sample 8958771 | NCBI WGS metagenome assembly JAEEGK01 (sample SAMN16246547, study PRJNA631951) | gut metagenome | biome: gut microbiome; feature: rumen; material: SC-attached | host: Bos | place: Iran: Karaj | collected 2018-10
CTGCACGTGCGCGCTGAACTTCAACGGCGGCACGCTCAAGGCAGTTGCGGACGGCAACCTTGTTGACACTACCGCCCTTGCCATCACCGCTGGCGAGAACGGCGGCGTAATAGACGTCAACGGGATGACGGTGACGCTCATGAGCCCGATCGTCGGAGAAGGCGGCATGACGTTCATGGGCGGCGGCACGGTCTCGCTCACCAACAACACCTACGAGGGGACGACGACAGTCGAGCTGGGGACGACCGTTAAGATCGCCTCGCCAGACTACATCTCGTATTCGGAGGCGTTCGCTGTGACGGTCAACGAGGACGCGCCGCCGGCGGAAGGCGTCTATACGCTCGTAGAGATCACGGGCGACGGAACGTTCGACGACGGCATACTTGACGGAGTCGATGCTCCCGACGGCGGAAGACTCCTGCTCTCCGTAGGCATGAAGTCCATCCTGTGCATCTACGGCGACGATCCCGGATTCGTCTGGATAGGCGGCTCGTCAAGCGACCTGTGCGACAAGGACAACTGGGCGAACGAGACCGTGCCCGGAGCCGGAGACAACTGCTTCATCGGATGCAGTGAGGAAACGGAACTTGAGGCCAGCGAGAACTTCTCACCCAAGTCCATCACGTTCACGACCGGCAGCAAGGCGATCACGATCACCGGCGACAACGCAATAGCAGACATCGCGGCGATCACGAACCTCTCGAGTGCGTCGCACACGATCAACGCGCCTGTCTACTTTGCGGGCGACATCCAGGTGAAACAGGATGCGCAAGGCGAAAGGGCGCAGCTTCCCAATTCGCATGTGACGTTTGCTGGTGGCGCGTACGCGGCGGACGGAAATTCCTTAGATAACGCCGCGACGCCGCTCTTCTCGCATTGCATATTCGGACGTTACAGCCTTGCAAATCCGAGCGACAGCCGCTGGACGGCGACGATACAGGGCGGCAACAACCGTCTTTGCGTGGCGGACGATTCTGATTCTTCGCTCTACATCCCGTATGCGGGTAGACTGACGGAACTCTACATCGGCGCAGGCGCGAAGGTCTTTGTCGGCGACATGGTGCTGGACGGCGGACGCCTTTCCTACCAAAACAACGGGGAGATGGTCGTCACGAACCTGACCTTGACGGGGACCGGCGACCGGTTCTGCACGTACTCGCAGGGGACGTCGGGACAGTCCGTGTTCAAGTTCGAGGGCGTCACGAACTCGATGACGGGCAACTGGTTCTATCTCAGCGACGCGCATGCTGCGGCCAAGCACGTCTTCTACATCGGAGCCGGCGGGCTGAGCTTACAGGGCGCATCGGGGTCGGCCGCGTACTGCATCGGCCGCAACAGCGGCGGGAACGTCGAGACGATCCGTCCGTGGCACTCCGACTTCACCATCGGAGCGCGCGCGAGCAGCGTCTATGGACTTGTCGTAAACTATGACGCCATATTCTGCACGGACGACGAGGAAGGCATTGGCCGCACGATCACGATCGACGCGATCACGCGCGCGAACAGCTCGCCGACGGTCACGGTCTCCGGCTCCGGCACTCTCAGGGTGAACAGCACCTGCGACCATGCAAACCAGCCGCCGGTGACGGTGACGGACACGGCGACGCTGGCGCTCGGCGCGGGCGCGAGCCTCGGCACGGGCACCTATACGTTCAACGACGGCACGACGCTCGCGCTCCCCGACCCGACGGCGGAAGGCGCGGCGGCGCCTGCGGTCGGCACGCTCGTGCTCGCCGAGGGTGCGTCCGTGACGCTCGCCATCGGCGGGACGGACATCCCGGCGGGCACCTACACGATCCTCACGGCGACCGGGACGCTTCCCGCCGCCGATGCGTTCACCACGGTTGACGTGGACATCGCGGACGGCTGCAAGAAGAGCCTGGCGGTTGACGGGACGAGCCTGGTGCTGACCGTCGAGCTGGACATCGTCCCGGTCGCCAAGATCGGCGAGACGCCCTACGTGTCCCTCGCGGCGGCCGTCGAGGCGGCTTCCGCCGGCGACACGATCACGCTCGTCGCGGACGACCGCGTGACGTTCTCCGAGGGCGTCTACGAGCTGGCGATCGGCAAGGCGCTCACCATCGACGGCGCGGGCTACACGCTCTACGGCGTGAACGCGGGCCTCACGTCGGCAAACGACCACGACGTGTTCATCACTTCGGCGGCTGGCGACGTGACCATCAAGAACCTGACGCTCTCCGAGTTCGGCGGCGCGTCGGAAGTCACTTGGCGCGCATATCCGGTCTGGACGTCGCAGGGCTACACCGGCACGCTGACGCTCCAGAACGTGACGGTAGATAAGTTCAACCGCACCGCGTTCAACCTGAACGGCGGCACGGTCCTCGTCGATGGCTGCACGATAGCGGGCGACACCAACCAGGTCGGCTCCGTCGGCCAGTACTTCCAGAGCGGCATGTGCGTCCTCTACGCGGACGTGACCGTCACCAACTCGACGATCAGCGGCATCGGCGCGTACCACCCGACGAGCGAGGGCTGGGGCGACGCGGGCTGCTTCGAGCTGGAAGGCCGTGCGGGCGAGTACGACGCGACCGGTTCGATCACCGTCAAGGACGGCACGTACTCCGGCCAGTTCGCCGCGCTCGTCGGCACCAACGCGACGTCCGCAGCCGTGATCACTATCGAGGGCGGCACGTTCGCGGGCGCGCTGGAGGTGAACGAGGGCAGCGTCGGCAAGATCGTCGTGAGCGGCGGCTGGTTCGACGCGCAGGTCCCGGCCGGATACTGCGCGGAGGGACTTGTCCCGACGACGGAGCCGGAGAACGGGCTCTACACGGTGCAGCCCGCCGCCCCGGCGTGGCCGGAGGGCTGGAACGACGGCGACGTGCCTTCGTCGGAGATGGTCGAGAAGTTCGAGGAGTGGAAGACTGCGTATGGCGTCAGCGAATTCACGGGCGACGCGGAGTCGGCGTTCCTCCTGAACGTCGCGCCGGAAGCCTATACCGCACCGTTCGCAGTGACTGCGATCGCGTTCGACGAGAACGGCAAGGTCGTGCTGACGACGAACTACAATCTCGAGACGGCGAACGGCGTGGTGTTCGTGATGTACGGGACTAGCCCGGCGTCGATGGAGCCTGTCAGCCTCTCCGACGTCGATGGCGAGGTCACTACGGTGACGATCGGCGGAATCTCCAGCGACGAGGCTGCGGAGTTCTTCCAGGTCTGCGTCGGCTACGCCGAGCCTGCGCCGGCATCCGTCGCTGAGTAGTTGGCAGGGCTGGCGAAAGAAGCGCAGGGGGGGGCGGACGCACAGCGCCCCCCCCCTGCTTTGGGGGATTGGGGGGGTGCGATAAGCCCAAATCCGGCAGCTGGACTTGGATTAGCCCCAAAGGCGTAGTCAAATTTCGGGGGATCTCAGCGTTGCGCTACGGCGGAATTTTTGGTATCATGTTGTTCAAACTATCATGTTGTCCAAACAAGAAATAAGGGGAAGAACATGAAACACACACCCACGAAAGACAGGGGGAGGAAAGGCATTCGCCGCCTTCTCGCCGGAATGCTCGCATTCGCGCTCGCCGTCCCGACGGCGCAGGCGGCGAGGAACTGGACAGGCAACACAAGCAGTGACTTTTCAAACTCGAATAACTGGGGTGGTAATAACTCAGGTAGACGCTACTTCAAGAAGGGTAATCTGACAGGGAATAAGAAAGATTTCATTTATCTTTCGAAAGACGTAACTGAAACTTCCAATACGGGGCTGTGCTTTTACGATGTCCCAGATAGAGGGTATTGGCGTTTCCAGGGGCAAGGCCAATACACCTTCGACAATTCCGGCAGCACCAGCAATTACGACCAAGACCTCATCTGCATTGGCTACGACGGATATAGCTCTTCTGCCCGCTTCTATGCAATCACATTGAAAACGCGGCACTTGACCATTGGCGGCGACACAACCAATGGTGGCGCCAACATTCTCAAGAAGGACATGACCGGTCATCTCGTCCTCGACGACCAGAACAACGACGCCAACGGCTATCTTGGCCCCGTCAATATCACGACTACCAAGTCATGCGATTTCTACAAAGGCGATCTCTACGCTACGAACGCGAATATCACGTGCCAGGGCAATATGACGCTCTACAACTTCACGGCGCAGAAGACTGGCGGCGACTGGACTGTGACCGGAGACCTCAAAATCGGCAACGGCGGCAAGACGGCGACTCTTACGCAGAAGAACGGCGACTTCACAGTCAATTCTAACAAGTGGACGCGGTTTGAAAGCGGTTCCACCTGCACGTTGAATCTCGACGGCGGCACTTTCAAAACGAAACTCATATCCAATGAAGGCGCAACGTCGGCTTCGATTGTGTTCAATGGCGGGACGCTTCAGGCGAACGGCTACGATGAACGCGGGCTTGTGAGGCATTCATCGATCAATGTGACTGTAAAAGAAGGCGGCGCAACGGTCAACACCGGCGGTTTTACACCGATTCTCAACGCTCCGTTCAACAAGGCGAACGGCGTTGCGGGCGATTTGACCGTTACAGGCGGCGGCTCGGCGACGTTCAGCGCGATGGGCGACCTTGCGGGCGCCTTCTCCGTCGGCGAGGACACGGCGCTTCACTACTTCGACCAGGACGCCTCTGTCGCGAACTACACGATCGCCGCTCTTAGCCTTGCGCCGGGCGCGACGCTCGCGCTCAACGCGGACGCGACGGGCTGCGACACGTTCAGCGCCGGCGCTACCAACATCACGGCGACGGCGGCGAAGCCCGCGACGATCGAGCTTGTCCTGTCCGGCGACGTTCCCGAAGGGACGTCCTACACGCTTTTCGACACGGCGGACGGGCGCGAACTCAGGGTCGTTCCACAGAAGGACGGTACGGCCGTTCCGTGCCGCGTCGAGGTCGTCGGCGGACGCCTTGTCGCGACAGTGTTCCCGGCCATGGCCGGGGAGGACTACACCTGGAACTCGACGGGGACGTATTGGGGCGACGCCGGCGCGTGGAACGACGGCTCCAACGCCGCAGTCACTTGGATTGACCGCATGGGGGCCGTATTCGCGACGGCCGGCGCGGAGGCTGTCCTCGCGGCGAACGTCGAAGCCAGCATGGTCACGTTCAACCAGAACGCGACGGTTTCCGGCGCCGCGACCTTGACGGCTCCCACGATCGGCGTCTCCGCCGGCAAGGAGGCGACGGTTTCGACGTACACGGCCGGCCCGCTCGCGAAGACCGCCTCCGGCAGGCTGACGCTCACGCGGTCCCGCGCCGAACAGACCACTGTCGCGCGCGGCACGCTCGCGATGGCGCCCGGCGCGACGGTCGATCCCGCCAAGCTGACGCTCGGCGTCAACGCTTCGAAGCCCGTCACGTTCGACTACGGCGGGCAGGAGCTTTCCGGGACGTGGACGTCCTATCTCGCGGGCGGCATGGACATCACGCTCACGAACGGCACGTTCTCGACGACGCAGGACCCCGGATGGTGGGCGGCGGGAAGCGGGACGCCGATCTGCCCGAAGACCCTGAAGATCGCGAAGGACGCGACGTTGACGACAACGGACCGCTTCACGTGGAACGCATGCGCTTCCGCGGACGACGCCGACACGACGAACACGGTGAATGTCGCGGGCGGCAAGCTCGTCTCCACGAAGAACCAGACCGACTGGATCATGCAGAACTCGCGCAAGGGGGCGCTCGTGTTCAACGTGACGGACGGCGGAACCCTCGAATTCGCCGGGGAGGTCTATGCGCTCACGTGCCGCGACACCTCGACCGCCGACGACACGCCGGCGCTGTTCATCAACATCTCCGACTCGACGTTCAGGATCACGAACAACAAGAGCCTCCGATTCGGATCCGACGCCATCGGATCCGACGGCAACGGCAATAGGGAGCCGCTGAACGTGACGGGCGTGTTCGCGGCGACGAACTCCACCATCGACGTCGGCTACGGCATCTACGTCGGCAACAACACGAACGGACTGAACCTCGCCACGGGTTCCTACGTCGTGGACTTCGAGGGCTGCGTCATCACGGCGAAGCAGATATGCGTCTATCACGACCGCAAGCAGAACGCCGTCCGCTTCAACGACACGCGCTTCGTCGTCAACCAGGCCGGGAACTACACTCTTGAGACGGCCGTCGCTTTCGACACGATGGGCGAGGGCGGGACGGCAATCAAGCCGATGACGATCGACGCGGGCGGGCTGATACTCGACACGAACGGCAAGGACTGCCAGGTCCGCGCCGACCCGCAGGGCTTGGGCGCGCTTACGAAGGTCGGCGCGGGCTCGCTGAAGTTCATGCGCAACCAGACTGCGACCTCGCCGCTCGTCGTGAGCGAGGGGACGGTGGCCGTGGACGCGGCGGTGACGACCTTCAACCGCGCCATTTCCGTCGCGGAGGGCGCGACACTTTCGTTTGCCGCCCCTCTCAGCGCCACGACGCCTTACGCCACGGCGTCCTCGTTTGAGTTCGCGAGCGGCTCCACGCTTGGGCTGCCCGCGACGGCGGCGGCCGGCAAGTACAAGCTCTTCACGCTTTCGAGCGGCGCGTTCGCGGCGGACGCAGCGGACAGCATCACGGTCTCCGGCATCTCCGTCCCCTGCACGGTCACGGCGGAGGGCGACACGATCTACCTCAACATTGCGCACGACTACACGGTCGTTGACAATGGCGGCATCGCTTCGCTGACGGTGACGGACGACACGGTGCTTTGCGGCGCGGGCGGCGTGAAGCTCTCCGCACTTGCCTTCGGCGCGACGAGCAGGCTGACGCTCGACCCGATCAAGACGCCGGTCTATGTCTCGGCGGCCCCGACTTTCGCCGAGGGCGCGAAGATCGCCCTTGCCGGCGACTATGCGGAGATGTCGCTTGGCCGCATCGTTCTCCTGACATGGACTGGCGAGGCGACTCTCCCGGAGAACCTGGACAGCCTCTTCGACGCCTCGTCCGTTGCTGGTTCCGTTGCTGTCACGTCCGTGACAGCGCCCAACGGCACATCCACCCAGCTCGTCCTCACGGTCGGCGACTACGAGAACAATGCAAAGGAGATCCGCATCCTCCCGATCGGCGACTCCATCACGCAGGGCGTGACGAAGGACAGCCAGGGCGACTACCCGCAGTACCGCACGGCCATCGCGGCGCGACTCGCCGCCAACGGCTACAAGCCAAGGATGCTCGGCGTGTGGAAATATGCGCGTTGGGATGCTGCGGGCATCCTCTTGCCCGAGGACTGGATATGGCACTGCGGCATCAGCGGCGATTCGATCAAGACCTCGCCCAATACGGCGGAGAGCCAGCGCGGCGGCGTGCGCGACAACCTGCACCTCTACCTCGACATCGCGGGATATACGGACGTCATCACGCTTCTCATAGGCACGAACGACCTCGGCGCCGGCAACGAGACGGCAGAGGAGACATACAAGACCTGGACCAACCTCGTCTTCGAGATCGCCGCGCAGAGGCCGGATGCGAAGATCGTGGGCGCCACCCTCCTCGACCGCAACGGCGAAGGAACAGGCAACCACAACAAGGTCGTCGCGTTCAACGCGCTCCTTCGCGCGGACTATGCGGCGAACAACCTCCCGGCGAACCTCGTGCTGCTCGACCTCTATCCCGAAGTCCCGCTCGCGACGTCCGGCAACTTCTTCACCGACAAGCTCCACATGAACTGGAAGGGATGCGCGGCGACGGCCGAGGCGTTCGCCGGGAAGATCATGGAGACGCTGCCGCTGGCGACGTTCGACGGCGCTGGCGACGCGACCGTGACAGACACGCCGCAGACGGCTCTCGGCGCGGCGGAGACGGTTCCTTCGGCATACCGCGAAGGCCTGACCCACGTGTTCACGCTCGACGCGGCGAACGCAGGCAACGTCTTCTACGGCAGCGCGCCCTACACGACGACGAACAACGCAGTCTCCGTCAACAGGAATGTCACGAAGGTCGGCTACTACATGGAGCTCGTCCGTGCCGGAACGAACCGCCGCCGGTACGTGTGGGTTGACTTCGACGCGACGGGCAGGACGCTCGAGGAGGTCGATTTCCCGTGGACGGGGAACAAGTTCCAGGAGATCGTCGAAAACCTCCACGTCTATTCGAACGACATCGGCATCAAGAACATCGCCGCAGACGCGACGGGGTACATGGGCATCGTCGAGGCGACGAGCGCGAACTACTTGGTCGAGGACGCCATTGCGGGTGCGCCCGCCGACATCTTCGGAAGCGGCGACACTTATGGCTGGAACGACACCCTGACAGAGAGCGGCGCGGGCTACGGGTGCTTCCAGGCGCACCGCATCTTCTCGCAGGCGGCGGGCGACGAACACTGGTACGACGCGCAGGTCCTCTTCGCGTGGAACAGGTGGGGCAAGAACTCCGGCACCGACGAGATCGGCATTGGCGACTATTCCTGCCATGCAAGCGGCGTCGGCAACACGATGGACTACACGTTCACGGCCGACAAGGGCACTGACGGCCTTCCAGACACCGTCGCCGCCGGGGCCTATCAGGTGCGGCATCTTGAAATCTGGGCGGCGGTCGATATGCCTGCCGAGACGACGCACGGCAAGTGGATCGGCGGAGCTGGCCCGAACATGTCCAATCCGGTGAACTGGGACGACGGCATCGTCCCGGTCGCGGGCGACGACCTCGACTTCTCGCTCGTCACGTCCGCGACGACGATAAACGGCGACATCGGCGCGACGTTCGGCGCGGTGACGATGGGCACGGGCGTCATCACCTTCACCGGCGACAAGATGGCTGCGACGAACTACAGCGACACAAGGAAGATCGCAGTCGGTGAAAACGCCACTGTCACCGTGGCGGGCGATGTCGCAATCAACAAGGCGACCGGCGGCGACGGCATCGTCAGCAAGGTCGATGCAGGCGGAATGTTTGTCGTCGAGGGGACGCTCTCCATAGTGGGGAGCGGTGCCGTCCATCCTGTCTTGAACAATGGAGCTGGCTATATCGTCGCGAACGCAATAGCGCTCAACAATGGCGGATCCGACGACCTCTACAGCACTAGGGACAAAACGAGCCAGAAATGGGTCGTCGGACCGGGAGGAATCACTGGTACTGGCGGCATCTGGTGTCTTAGCAACAAGGACAACGACAGCTGGATGCAGCCGATCTCGAACGACTTCACGATCGCCGTCTGGACGGTCGTGCGCTCCGCCATCGACCACTTCGAGCTGAACACGACGGGCTTTGCCGACGGGCTGCCGCACACCATAACGCTTGACGCCGGGTTCTCCGACGACGGCGGTCCGCTCTACGTCGCGGGGACGGGCAAGGTCGTCGTCAACCACGTCACAAAATCCTATGGCGGAAAGAATCCTTTCTCCGGCGCGGTGGCGGTCCAGGATTCGGCCACGCTCCAGGTCAACTCCGGCAAGAAGCTCACGTCCGGCAACATCACGCTGTCCGGCACTTCGACGCTCGCGGCGATGGGCGGCGCGGACCTGGGCGCGGGCATCGTCACGAACGGCGCCGGCTGCACGCTTGCGTTCCCCGACTCGGCTACGGCTGGCGTGGCGTTCACAGGCACGACGGACGTCCAGGCCGGGGCGAAGCTCTCCTTCCACGGGCTCTCCGGCGGCGTGACGCCGTTCACGACGGGCAGGCTGAACGTCAGGAGCGGCGACAAGGTCAAGGTGTCCCTCAGCGCCGGCGGCGTAGCGCCGGTAGCCGGGACCTATACGCTCATCTCCGTCACGGGGCAGACCCTGGAGGCGGCGCACGCATCCAGGCTCGAACTCGACGACCCGGCGCTCGACGCCTCGCTCTGCACGTTCGCAATCGAGAACGGCGAGGGAACCGGAGTCATCAAGGTCACGATCGAGGAGCCGGCCCAGACATGGCCGGAGGGCTGGAGCGTGCAGACGGCGCCTTCGCAGGCGTTTGCGGACGCCTACGCGGATTGGTCTGCGGTCCCTGGCAACGACCCGACGCTTCCGAACGCGGAGGAGGCGTTCCTCCTCGGACAGAACGTAGCTGACTACGTGGCGCTGGAGGCTACGGCGATCGTCCGCAACGCGAACAACACGGTGACGATCGACACGACGCTTGACCTCACGCAGGTGCGAGGACGCCTCTACGTCGCGTGGGCGGCGACGCCGGACGCGGCTGCGGCGGACTGGACCAAGCTCTCGGTCTTGCCTGACACCGGGGACGTCTCGCAGGTGAGCGGCATTGACGCCGCCGCGTCGGCAAGGTTCTTCAAGGTCGGCGTCGATTACCAGGTCGGCGGTGACGACCCTGTGGTCGAGTAACAGGGAGGGAACTCCTGTTGCGGGCGAGCGGGACGCTCGCCCCTACCGTACGACCGGGGGCGGGCGCGAAGCTCGCCCCCGGCTTTTGTTCCTCCTGTCCTTTGTGGCTAAACATTGATTCTTTGTTTCGGCGAACCCGGAGTGTTCGCCCTACCTTGCGGTTCAGACAGAATCGCCATGGGTTATTGCGCGGCAGGAGTGATTATGCTAGAATATTCGCGGAGTATGGAAAAGGTCGCGACAGACATATACACTTTCTCTCGGCTGCGAGAGGACGGTTTCACGTACGTTGACAAGACGGACGAGCTCTATGCCATGGCGTCCGGCGAGTTCGGCGTCCAGTTCTTCATCGCCCGACCGCGCCGCTTCGGGAAGTCTCTCGCCGTATCCACGCTGAAGTCGCTCTTTCTCGGCGAGCGCCAGTATTTCAAGGGCCTCGCCATCGAGCCGAAGTGGGACTGGTCGAAGAAGTGGCCCGTCCTTCACCTCGACATGGGGTCGATTCAGGCGCGAACGGTTGACGAGTTCCGCGAACTGCTGGCGGATCATCTTGAAGACCGCGCCTACGAACTTGGCGTAGAAGGACTCTCCGGTTCGTCGCCCGCAATACTCTTCAAGCGGCTCATCGACGCGCTTGCCGCGAAGTCGCCGGACCGGCGCATGGTGCTTCTCGTCGATGAATACGACAAGCCGCTCCTTGGGCACCTGATGAAGCCGGACGTGACGGAGTTCCGCGACGCGCTCAAGGCATTCTACTCCGTCATAAAGACGCTTGAGGAGAGGCAGCGCTTCACGTTCATCACTGGCGTCTCGAAGTTCTCGAAGGTGTCGATCTTCTCGGACCTCAACAACCTCAACGACTGGACGATGGACTCGGGGTCGGCTACTCTCTTCGGCTACACGCACGAAGAGGTCCTGAAGTGTTTCCCCGGACTAATCCACGAGCTTGCGGAGGCGAACGGCCTCACCGACGAAGGGGCGTTCGCCGAAATCGTAAAGTGGTACGACGGCTACAAGTTCGAGGAGAAAGCCGAGTCCGTGATCAACCCCGTTTCCCTGGGGCAGTGCTTCCAGAAACGCAAGTTCAACGACTACTGGTCCGCGACGGCAGTTCCCACGTTCTTAATCGACATCCTGAAGGAGCATCCCCTCGATTTCTCGACCATCGACATAGGCGAGTCTGAATTGAGCGTTTACGAGCCCGCCAACCCGAGAATCGTCACGCTACTCTACCAGACGGGCTACCTGACGATCAAGGGGTTCCGGCAGATGGCCGGGATCCGCAAATACAGCCTCGGTTTCCCGAATTTCGAGGTGCAGAACTCCTTCGTCTCCAAGCTCGCCCCTGCATACTCCGGCTTGGAGCAATCGCGCGCGGAGTCCGCGCAGATCGCGGCGGCGGAGGCTCTGTACGACCACGACGTGCCGAAGTTCATGAAGGCGCTGAAGGCGTTTTTCTCCAACATCCCGTACAGCCTGACCGACCGACAGAACGAGCAGATGTGGCAGACGATCGTGTATGTCGTCCTGAAGGCGATAGGCGTCGGCGTCAACGGCGAAGTCCAGACGCACGACGGGCGCATCGACATGGTCGTTGATGTCCCCGGCGAGATATACATCGTCGAGTTCAAGCTAGACCGTCCGGCGGCCGAGGCGATGGCGCAGATAAAGGGCAGGGACTACGCAGGCAAGTACGCGCTTTCGAAGAAGCGCGTCACGCTCGTCGGCATATCCTTCTCTTCAGAGAAGCGCACCATCGTCGAAGAACTCGTGGAGGAAATGCCATGAGGCCGATAGCGACAGACACGCACGACTTCCCTTCGTTGCGAAGGGACGGGAAGATATACGTCGATAAGACGGAGTTCATCCACCGTCTCATAACGAACCGGGACGCCAGGCTCTTCTTCGTGTCGCGCCCGCGCAGGTTCGGGAAGTCGCTCACCGTCTCCGCGCTGAAGGCGCTCTTCTCCGGGCGGCGCGAGCTCTTCGAGGGGCTCGCCATAGACAGGACGGACTGGACGTGGGAGAAGTACCCGATTATCCATTTCGAGTTCAACGACCTTGACACGATAAGCCTTGAACGGTTCGACAAGTCGCTTCTCAGCCATGTCAAACGCAAGCTGGTCGAAGCGGGATTCGATTATAACGACGCGGACGAACCCTCCGACAATTTCGGCAACGCTATAGAATCGCTTTCCGCCGCGAACGGCGGGAAGGGCGTCGTGATACTGATCGACGAGTACGACGCGCCCGTCGGGCACTGCCTCGACGACGTCGCCAAGGCCGAGGCGGTGCGCGACCGGCTCTCGACCGTCTATTCGCAGATGAAGAACAGGACGGGCGACATACGCTTCCTGCTGATGACGGGCGTTTCCAAGTTCACGAAGCTTTCAGTCTTTTCCTCCTTGAACAACCTTCGCGACGTGTCGCAGCATGACGAATACGCCACAATGTTCGGTTATACGGAGGAAGAACTTTCGGCGAATTTCGAGGAGCATCTCCGGGCGCATGCCGGGAAGATGGGCAAGACCTACGAAGACTACCGCGCCGAGATGAAGCGGTGGTACAACGGCTTCCGCTTTGCGAAGAACGTTCCGACAACAGTTTACAACCCGATATCCGTAGCCTACACGCTCAGCGAAAAAGAGCCGGACTTCTCGGCGACCTGGGCTTCCACCGGCCGCCCGTCGATGCTGATGAACTACCTGAAGCGCGAGGATATGCTGCGTATCGACCCCGAAGCCACGCAGCGCGTGACGGCGAACGTTTTCGATGTTGCGGACTTGCACAGCTTGAAGCCGATTCCCATGCTGTTCCAGGCCGGCTACCTCACGATCCGGGACTACGGCGCCGGGTTGTTCACCCTCGGTGTGCCGGACGAGGAGGTGCGGCAGGATTTGTGCCTGCTGATGGCTGGCGTTGCCGCGGACAAGGATACGTACTGGGCTTCCGAAATGGCTGGGTGGCTGCTTTCCGCCCAATGGGACTGTTTTTTCGATGGCCTCCAGTCGCTCTACGCGGCGATGGCCTACGGCTCGACCGAGCGGCGCGTCCACGAGAACTCCTACGGGCGCTGCCTCTCGTTCCTTCTCGCAAGCTGCGGCTTCGACTTCGCGATGGAGAACGTGCAGTCGAACGGTCGCGCCGATGTCGTCGCCAAGCATCCGGCGATAGTCTGCATCTTCGAGCTGAGGGTGGGCGAGCCGGTGGACAGGGCGTTCCGGCAGATTCGCGAAAAGAACTACGCCGCGCCGTATCTCGCCTCGGGGAAGCCGATCTGGCTCATTGGCCTTTCCTTCGACCCCGAGACGCGCCAGCTCGTTGATTTCGCCGCCGAGAGATATGAGGAAACTTCCGACAATTCCTCTCTCCAACTCCAACTCAAAAAGTCTAAAGAACAAACCCAAACAAAGGAGAACCAACAATGAAAAACATAATCGCTAATACTGTCAGGGGGGGGGTAAAACTCTAAGTTATCTCCTCGCCGCTGTTTTGACGTTCGCGTCGGCGCAGACCGCAAGGGCGGCGACAAGGTATGAGTGGAACGGTACGGGCGACCTCTACTATACCACTTCTGGGTGCTGGACGAAGATGGATAATAACAACGATGACCGGTTTTTCAGGGGCAAGGCCGCTGCGGGGAAGCGAACCGTAAAGTTCAACACGACTACATCCATAGCGTACAAGCTTTCCGTCGAGTCCGCCGGCACGTCGGCTTCAGCACCGTACATTTTCCTTGCGGACAACGATTCCAAAGGCCTGACGTCGTCGGGCAAGCTTGATGTCGGCACCTACAAGGTCGGGCATCTTGCCATCCAGCGCGGCACTTATAAATTCTCGGAGGTGAATGTGGGTGGCGGGAGCGGCACTTCCGGCAACGTGCTTGTTCTCGGCGGAAGCGGCAACAACGCCACGGTGACATCCACGGGCAAGGTGGCCATAAACAAGGAAACGGTTCAGGTCAAGGAAAAGGGCAAGCTGATTTGCCAGGGCTGGGCCGCTGCGGGCAACACCGACAACAATACCGGAACGCTGGTGATTGACGGCGGTGAGGTGCAGCACAATACGGCGAACTATCTCACGATAGGCGATACGGCGAACGCGACCGGATACGTCTATGTCAAGAACGGCGGAAAGTACTCCAATACAGGGTCGAATGCTAAAGGTCTCTGCGTCGGGCAGAAGGGAACGGGAACGCTCGAAGTCGACAACGGCACGGTCGATATCGGCACGAAGACCATGATGTTGTGCGACAACACGAACGGAAAGGCTACCGTGAACGTCAAGAACGGTGGCGTCGTGACCTTTGGTGGCGTTACGTATGGAACCGGCACGGGCGGTGCCACGATGACGATAAACGGCGGCACGATAAAGGCGGGGAAGGACAACGATTCGTTCATGCCCGCGCACGGAAGCTTCAACGTCTATGTCGGCGCGAGCGGCGCGACGTTCGATACGGCCGGACACGTAATCACGATAGGCGAAAATCTGCAAAACAAGTCCGGCGAGGCGGGCGCGGCGACGTTCAAGGGCGGCGGCTCGGTCACGCTTTCTGCCCAAGGCAGCTACACTGGCACCACCACGGTCGAGGTCGGGACGACCGTGATCGTCCCGACGCCCGGCTCGATCGGCGCAGGACTCGCCGTAGCGGCTCCGGCCGAGACCCCGGCGGACGGCACCTATACGCTTCTTTCCTGCAGCGGCGAGGGCGTGTTCACGGATGCCGTGCTTGACGGCGTTGCAGCCCCGGCGGGCGCGACGCTCACCCTTTCGCAGAACGGCAAATCCGTTCTTTGCACATACGGCGACGGCGGGCCGGTCTGGATCGGTGGCACGAGCGGAAGCCTGAGCGATCCCTCCAACTGGGCGAACAATGCCGTCCCCGGCGCGGGCACGAACTGCGTCATCGGCGTCTCCGAAGCGGCTACGCTCACGGTCGGCGACACTTTCGCGGCGCCGTCAATCACGTTCCCTGCCGACTCTGCGGCAGTCACGATCAATGCGGCCGATGGCGAGTCCATTACCGGCATCGCGGCGATTACGAACAACTCGTCCGCGTCGCACACGATCAACGTGCCGGTCTATTTCACGGGCGACATTCAGGTGAAGCAGGGCGCGATGGCGGAGACGGGTGACCTTTCAAAAGCGCACGTCACGTTCGCGGGCGGTGCATATGCCGCGCAGGACCATGCGCTCGAAAACGACAATTCTGCCGCCGTCTATTCGCGCTGCATGTTCGGCAAGTATTGCCTCGCCTCCACTGCGGGGAGCCGTTGGTCGGTCCTGTATCAAGGCAACGGCAAGCGCATCTGCCTTGCCGCCGACTCGGAATTGCACGTCCCTTATGCCGGCGCATTGACGGAACTCTACCTCGGCACCAACGCCAAGGTGTTTGTCGGCGACATGGAGCTTGGCGGGCGCCTTATGTACCATATGGGCGATGGCGCGGAGATGGTGGTCACCAACCTCATGGTCACGGGATCGAACAACTGGTATGTAAGTCACAATCAGGGAACATCGGTTCCGGGGACGTTCAAGTTCAAAGGCGTCACCAACTCGCTGACGGGCGACGACAAGCGGTTTTATCTTGCCGACGGCAACACTGCCAGCAGGCACGTGTTCTTCATCGGCGAGGGAGGGTTGAACTTCCTCAACGCCGGTGCAACGTCGTACTACGACCTCGGGCGCGGCGACAGCGGCAATGCCGAGACGATCCGCCCGTGGTATTCAGACTTCACAATCGCCGGGAGCGACGGACGCAGCGCCAGCGGCTGGGATGTAATCCTCCATGGTGCTATCGACTTCTGCACGGACGACGAGAACGAAACGGGCCGCACGATCACAATCGACGCGGTAACGCGGGCGACGGCGGAGACGGCAATCGCCGTGTCCGGCAAGGGCACGCTGCGCGTGGACAAGGCCGCCATCAACTATGGCGAGCCTGCGGTGACGGTCTCGGACACGGCGACCTTGGCGTTCAAGGAGGGCGCGAGTCTCGGCTCCGGCGCGTTGACGCTCGGCGACGGCACGACGCTCGAGTTCGACGACATCACGGTTGGCGGCACGCCGCTTTCGGTCGCTTCGCTTGCGCTTTCCGGCAATGCGACGCTCAAGATCGGGAACGCCGCGCTTGTGGACGGCGACTACGCGCTTCTCGCGACCGCCGCCGGGCTCCCGGCGCTTTCGGCGATCACGAACGTCGTCGCAGATACGGCGAGCGCGATGCGCCTCTACACGGCCGACAACGGGACGCTGCGCCTCATGGTGGGCGACGGAGCACTGCCGTACGTCTGGACGGGCGCGGCGAACGACGGCAAAAAGATGAACACGCCCGGCAACTGGCTCGGTGGCGCAGCTCCCACGCCGGGTGTGGCCGTGTTCATTCCGCCTACAGCCGGAACGCTCGACAACAACATTGCGGGCTTTGCCCCCGCGTCTATCACGTTCGGCTACGGCACAGGCGCGGTGACAATCTCCGGCAATGACATCTCCGGCGTCGCGGCGATCACGAACCTTTCGAGTGCGTCGCACACGATCGAGGTTCCCGTCGCGTTTGCGGACAAGATTCTTGTCGTGCAGGGCGCGATGTCGTGGGAGCAGAAGTCCGGCACGAGCGTCCGCTTCGCGGGCGGCGTGACGGGTACGACGTTCGCGGACGGCACGGCGCGGTATCTCGACGGCGCGTTCAGCCTTTCGACCGGCGCGGGCTGGGTCGCGAACACGCAGGGGAGCAACAACCGCTGGGGGCTTCCGGCGGGATCGTGGCTGACGCTTCCCGAGGCGACAGACACCTGCGAGCTCACGCTTGGCGATTCCTCCACGGCGGGCGGCGCGTTCACAACGGGCGTGCTGCGCACGTCGGCGCGGCTCCTTTGCTGGAACTACGGCGAGTACGTCGTCACCAACGAATTCGAGGCCGTTTTCCCGGCGAACGCCGTCCACTACTGCGGATACGACAAAATATCCGGCGGCAAGTTCAAGTTCGAGAAGGTGACGCTCGACGGCGCATTCAATTCTCCGTTCAAGTTCGGAAACGAGTATAGCAAATCCACCGACACAGGCACGCAGCGGTTCTACATCGGGCGCGGCGGACTCTGCTTTGCGGACGGAGCCTCCCAGAACCTGCGCTTTGAAACCGGCGGGGCGGTGAACGGCGCGACAGTCCACATCGACCCGTGGCACGGCGACTACACGATCCACACCAAGGGAGCCGCGAACCCGACCGACTTCACCGTGTCCGTGCCGACCTACTTCGGCACGACGGATGAGGGCGGCAACGCCTGCACGGTAACGGACGACGGCGTCATAAACAGCTACGGCTCCGTTGCCAACATCCACATAGACGGCACGGGCACGTTCGTCGCGAACGCGGTTGGCACCGCCACCTGCGCGGCGGCCGTCGAGGGCTCGGCGACCTTGGCGATCAACGCGGGCAAGAAGCTCACGACCGGCACGCTCACGATGAACGATGGCACGACGCTCTCGCTCCCCGACCCGACGGCGGAAGGGGCGGCCGCCCCTGCGGTCGGCACGCTCGCGCTCGCCGAGGGTGCGTCCGTGACGCTCGCCATCGGCGGGACGGACATCCCGGCGGGCACCTACACGATCCTCACGGTGACCGGGACGCTTCCCGCCGCCGATGCGTTCACCACGGTTGACGTGGACATCGCGGACGGCTGCAAGAAGAGCCTGGAAGTGGTTGACGGGACGAGCCTGGTGCTGACCGGCGAGCTGGACATCGTCCCGGTCGCCAAGATCGGCGAGACGCCCTACGTATCCCTCGCGGCGGCTGTCGAGGCGGCTTCCGCCGGCGACACGATCACGCTCGTCGCGGACGACCGCGTGACGTTCTCGAACGGCGTCTACGAGGTGACGATCGACAAGGCGCTCACCATCGACGGCGCGGGCTACACGCTCTACGGCGTGAACGCGGGCCTC
>JAEEGK010013773.1_pt1 | contig 18170 bp, 15 predicted proteins | sample 8958771 | NCBI WGS metagenome assembly JAEEGK01 (sample SAMN16246547, study PRJNA631951) | gut metagenome | biome: gut microbiome; feature: rumen; material: SC-attached | host: Bos | place: Iran: Karaj | collected 2018-10
AAAGGCACTATAAGATTCAAAAGCAGCTGAAGGAACCAGTTGCTCTGCTTTGCGGCAAATTTATAGTGAATATTGTTTTCTTCCAGGAAGTCCAGGAAGCTCTGGGTAAGAACCGCAGAGGTCTTGTACTGCAGGGTTGCCTTTGATGAAGGTACATTAAAAAGCTTAAGGCCTTTACCGCTGCTAAGCTCTGTTTCAATTACGGTGCCATAGCCTATAAAGTAGCTGTCGCTGATTACTACAGATTTGATTTCGCCCCGCTCGATTTTTGCCTTAAAATCAGAATAATCAATTAAATCATCATTTTTTGGGAAGATGAAATATTCTGCCATTGCAACTGCAAAAAGCGTAATGAGCAATATTGGCCAGAAGGGAAACTTCTTTTTTCCGTTCTTTTTCTTTTTATCGTTATCTTTGTCGTTATTTTCTGGTCCCTGGAATTTAAAAAACTTATATGGATCGTTTTCGTCGTTTTGAGGGTTCTTTTCGTCGTTCTGGTTCTCTGCCATCTGTGTATCCTGAGTAAAAATCGTTTGTTACTATTAATATAGTAAAGATAGCAGATTTTTTCCACTAAAAAAATTAAAAAAACACTAAAGTAAAAATTTCAAAATCCGAAAATCAGAGAAGAATAGGACTATTGTCGTCTTATAATTCAAGGAGGAAAGCCAATGGGTTACCAGAACGCTTATGCTGCATATCAGAAAACTAATGTAAATACTGCAAGTCAGGGAAGACTGGTTGTATTACTTTATGAAGGTGCTGTAAAGCATCTTAAGGCGGCGCTTAACTTATTTGATGCAAATGATAAACTTAAGGCCGGAGACATTGAGCAGTTTGGTATTCATCTGCAGAAGACACAGGCGATTATTACTGAGCTTCAGGTTTCGCTTGATATGGAAAAGGGCGGCGATATTGCCCGAAACCTTATGTCTTTGTATGTTTACTTTAATGAAGAATTGATGGATGCAACTATCAGCCACAGCAAGGAAAAAATTGAATTTGTTCTTAGTAAGGTTGATGAGCTTGCAGATGCATGGAGAACAATTGCAAACAGCACTGCAAATGCGCCTGCTGCAAAGGTTCAGAACGTATTGAATATTCAGGGATAAGGGGAAGAATATGGCAGAAATCACACAGGAAGAATTAAATGAACGCGTAGCAATCCTGCGCCGCTTTAGAAGTCTTTTGGAAGAACAGAGAGGAAAATTCCGCGAATATCTTTCTGTTCTTGAAAAACAGCAGGATTCTATTACTGCAGAAAATCCGGAAAGCCTTCTTGCTCACACTGAACTGGAGCAGCAGGTTGTAAAGAACATTGCAAATCTTCAGAAGGTGATTGTGCCAATGGCAAAGATGTACCATGCCGGAAACACTTCTGGTGGAGCCGCTGCAGAAGATGCAGAAATCACTAAGCTCCAGAATGATTTGTCTGATCTTCAGGACAAGGTACTTAAACAGAATGCTATTAACCGTGACCTGCTTCGCGTGCATATTGAACAGCTGCGCTCACAGATTGCGGGCTTTAAGAATCCATATAAGATGAACAGAAGTGTTTATGCCAATGTGCAGGCACAGTCTGTAGCTACAATGGTAAGAGTGGAAGTATAGAAAAATTTCCAAAATAAAAAAGGGTATGCCCTACACGCTGTATCTACACTGACAGCCAGTCAAGCTGGCTGCAGTGCACTACAGAGCGTAGTTCATACCCTATTTTTTTATTTTGGAAGCCGTGTTTTTATTCTTCCAATGCCTTATTATACCCTTCTATCTTTTTAAGGATATCTTCCATAGTTAATCCGTTCTTGCCTCTACTCAGGCGGAACGGATTATTTTTTATCATTTCGCGCATAACGTCTTTTGTAAAGGGATAGAGCTTCTGGAACTCTTCTTCTGTCATATCGCCGATTACAGCCTTACATTCCTTTTCGTACTCTGGTCTGACAATTTCTGCCATTTCGCGGAAACGCATCATGTCGCCTATTGTACTCTGAGGTATGATTGTAAAGGCCTTTTTAATAGAAGAAGTTACATCAACTTCTGTAGTAAGACGGATGTCGCGGCTGGAAGCAGCAATCTTGATTTCGTAAGTTCCTGACGGAGCATACCATTCGCCAATGTCTGTATTCCAGAAGGCAAAGGAACGCTTGTCCAGCTTGAAGCTGACTGTCTTTGTCTCGCCCGGCTTGAGGCTTACTTTTTCAAAACCCTTGAGTTCTTTTTCCGGTCTTACTTCTACACCGGTTTTGTCGCTTACGTAAAGCTGAACGATTTCTTTTCCTTCTACCGCGCCGGTGTTCTTAACGTTTACGCTTACCTCTACCCCATCAAGATCTTTAAAAGCCTTGCTGCTTACCCGGAGGTCTGAGTATTCAAAGCTGGTGTAGCTGAGTCCGTGGCCGAATGGAAAAAGAACCGGCAACTTGCGGGCATCGTACCAGCGGTAACCTACAAAGATTCCTTCTGCGTAAATGCTCTTGCGGCCGTTTCCCGGATAGTACATGTAACAAGGGGTATCTTCCAGACGAAGGGGGAAGGTTTCTGCAAGCTTTCCGCTTGGATTTGCTTTACCAAAAAGAAGATTTACCTGGGCAGTTCCTACGTTTTCACCGCCAAGGTAACATTCCAGAATTGCGGCAACCTTATCTACCCAAGGCATTGAAACCGGTGAACCGTTATGAAGAAGAACTACGACCCGCTTGTTTACTGCGGCGAGTTTTTCTATAAACTCGTTCTGTTCGGCCGGCATATCCAGAGTTTTGCGGTCTTCGCCTTCTGACTCGTAGCTTTCCGGAAGTCCGGCAAAAACTACTACAACCTCTGCATCTTTTGCGGCGTTTAAGGCTTTGTCAGAAAAATCCTTTTCATAATCAATTTGAATACCTGCTTCTTTTGCTGCGGCAACTGCACCTGTCATTTTGTAGCATTTGATTTTTGAGCTTCCACCACCGTTACAGCGGGGATTTTCTGCAAACTCGCCTACAAAAAGCACCTTGCCTGAATTCGGCTTGATTGGAAGCACTGCGGCTCCATCAACCTTATCATTTTTCAAAAGAACGCAGGATTCCTGAGCAATGAGGCCTGATTCTATATGATCTTTTTCGCGGTCGTAAACGCCGCTCTGTTTGTTGTCTACATAATTGAATACCATTTCGAGCACGTGAGAAACTGCTTCGTCCAGCTCTTCCATGGTGAGGCTGCCGTTTTTAACTGCTTCCACAATATCCTTATCTGTCTGGCCGCCTGAGTATGGCATTTCAAGACTGAGGTCTGCCTTAATTCCCTTTACGCGGTCAAAAACTGCGCCCCAGTCTGAAACTACCATTCCCTTGTAGCCCCACTCGTCGCGGAGCAGGTCCTTGAGGAGCCACTTGTTCTGGCTGGAAAGCTCGCCGTTGATTGCATTGTAAGAGCACATGATGGTTGTAGGAGCTGCCTTTTTTACACAGGTTTCAAAGCCGGTAAGGTAGATTTCGCGCAGGGTTCGTTCATCCACTTCTTCGCTTACCGAGAAGCGGTTTGTTTCCTGATTGTTTGCGGCAAAGTGTTTTACTGAGGTTCCGACATTTTTTGACTGAACGCCGCTGATATAGGCTGCGCCGAGTTCGCCGGAAATGTATGGGTCTTCGCTGAGATATTCGAAATTGCGGCCGCAGAGTGGCGAGCGCTTTATATTGATTGCGGGACCGAGCACTGTGGATACGTTATAGTCATTTGCTTCTTCACCCAGGATTTCGCCCAGATGACGAAGGAGGCTGCGGTCGAAGCTGGAAGCGGTTGCACAGCCGCTTGGGAAGCTTACAGAATCGCGGGAGTCGTTTTCGTTTACGCCGTTTTCTACCTGAGTTCTGAGTCCGCTCGGACCGTCGCTGACCATTACAGAGGGGATGTTGAGGCGTTCTACTGGCTTGGTGCGCCAGAAATCTTTACCGGAACAGAGACTGGCCTTCTCTTCCAGGGTGAGTTTTGATAGTAAATCTTTAATTTTTGAATCCATATTAAATCCTTTACAATACTAGATTGTCGGGTCAAGCCCGACAATGACATTTATGTCAAGTTTGACATTATTCTACCATGACATTACTTGACTTTCAAATTCTTCCTCTACGAGGTCGGGGAGGAGTTCGAGGAAGTCGTAGCCGGTGATTTCTTCTATATAATTAACGGAGCAAAGGTACTGCTGCCAGCTGCCGTTTTTGCCGCAGCCTTTTTCGTTGGGGATGTTTACGGCAATCAGCTGGATGTCGGCGTCGGGGCTGGCGGGGTCGGTCTGGGCTACGCGCTCAAAATCATTGTCGCCGGCCGGCATAATCAAAAGGATTTTCCAGGTGTGAGAGGGAACTGTTATGGCAAGCTCTCTGCCGTCTTTGAGGCTGAGGGGGATTTCTTCAAAATAGCCGCTGTCGCCGGTGCCGCCTTTGCCGTAGGGGCCTGCAAAAATGTAGAGCTCCTTGCCCTGCTGCACCAGCTCGCGTTCGTATTTTTCCAGGGCAACCCAGACTATGCGGTTATTGTCCGGGGTCTGGGGTACCATGTTTGTCATAAGGAAGGTCATGCTGTTGTCCTGAGTGGTTGCGGTGCGGTCTGCGGAGGGGCAGATGTGGCCGCGGTCGAAGCCGTAGTAAGTAAACTTGTAATCGTTTTTGCGGACGGCGTACCAGCCCTCGGGGAGTTCCGGGTCCGGGCGGAAGGTGTCTGCGCGGTCTGCCTCGCCTAAGTCGGAAGCATCCAGGTGCCAGGCTACCCAGTTTGGTATAAGGCTTTCGCTGTTGTAGCAGATGGTGAACTGGGGCTTTTCCATCAGATAGTTTTGTGTAGCAGAAGTGTCTGTAATTGAGTCTGAAGGGTTTCCCCAGAAAAGCGGGTTGTTTTCTGCGTGCCCCTGGTCGAGTTCGGGGTTGGAGCCGGAGATTCCGGCGGTCCCGGCGGCTTCCTCCGCAACGGAAGTCTCAGAATCAGCAGCTTCACTAACTGCAGGCTCCTGCTCGGGCTCAAGGGCCGGGTTTCTGCCGTAAAGATACCAGCTGCCGGCAGCAAGAATCAAAATTATCAAAATCAGTAAAAATATTAGTTTTGATTTTCCACGCATAATCCTATTATATCACAAAAACTCTTTCATTTTTGACAATTTTACCTTATCATTACTATATAAAAGAAGGTTTTTCAAAATGTTAGCGGCGCTCGGGCATTCAATAATTCAAAGAGTTAAAGACTTTTTATACATGATTGGTTATCTTGGCAAGCTGATAACCGCATCCTTCTTTTTTGCCAAGCGCGGAAAAACCGCCCGAAAAATCCTTACAATGCAGCTTTTGTTCACCTACGTAGAGGCCCTGCCTATCTGCTGTTTTCTGGCGGCGGGAATCGGCTCTTCGGTTTTTATGATTGGAAACAACTTCCTTACAGCCCTTGGTCAAGACAAGCTTAAGTATGATCTGCTGGTCCTTTTGATTATGCGCGAGCTCGGGCCTATTCTTATTGCCTTTATTGTAACGGCGCGGTCGGCAACTGCCATTGCAACCGAAATTTCTACCATGGTTGTAAGGCATGAAATTGAGGCTTATATTTCTGTGGGCATTGACCCTATCAGCCATATTGCGGCTCCCCGATTCTTAGGCGTTACCTTTTCACTCTTTTTTCTGAATATTTATTTTTCACTTTTCGGCCTGCTCTGCCCCGCCATAATCATTCAGTTTGTTTCGACAACCAGTATTTCAGATTATATTATGAATCTTTTCCTTGCTCTGGATTTGAAAATCATTTTGATTTCGATTCTAAAAAGTATTGTATTTGGAATGATTATTTCGGGCTCAGCAACCCTTTACGGTTTTAGTGCGGGTCGTGCTTCTACCGAGATTCCTATGGCTGGTCTTCGTGCGGTTAGTAAGGCCTTTCTCTATATCATCATTGGCGATGTCTTTATAACGACACTGTCTTATACCTTGTAGGCAGGATTTTTTTATGGCAATTCTAAAAATGAAAAACGTCTGCTTCGAGGACAACAATCAGAAAATCATAAACAATATTTCTCACTATATTGAAGCCAACACAGTAACCGCTTTTTTGGGAAAGCCAGGAAGCGGTAAATCTACGGCCCTGAAATTGCTTGCGGGGCTCTTTCCTCCAAGTTCGGGAAGCATCACCTTTGAAGATAAAGAAATTCACACGATGACGCAAAAGCAGAACATGGACTTCCGTAAGCGGGCTTCCTTTATGTTTCAGGATTCGGCCCTCTGGGCTAATCAGGATATTTACCACAACCTGGAGCTGCCCCTGCAGATTCATTTTCCAGACATGGAGGCGGCTGAGCGCAAGGAGCGGATTTTAAAATACACGGAGCTTGTAGAATATCACAAATCTCTGGTGATTCGCCCGGCGGCTCTTTCAATTGGTGAACAGAAAAAAATCAGCTTTGCGCGGGCCTTAATCTGCGAGCCGGAAATTCTTTTTCTGGACGAGCCTACTGAATCGATTGATGACAAAACCGAGGATCTTTTTATTTCCATCCTCAAAAGCTTTATTGCGGAAAACAAAACGGTTGTTTATGTAAGTCACGATAACTATTTAATCAACTCCCTGCTCTGTGATAAAATATATTTTGAAGACGGGGAAATAAAAGAAAAGCTTCTGCTGGATGACATAAACCAGATAGATGATTATTATGAAGGTGATTTATGAAATTTAAAATAAAGTATGCAGATCAGATTGTTGGAATCTTAAGCCTCGTTGCAATCATTGCCTTAATCTTCATCATCTTTTTAATCGGCTCTACTCAAAAATGGTTTGTGCCAAAGCATAATTATTTTACGGTTATTTCTTCTGCTTCAAATATCAGCGTTGGAAAAGCTATTACCTACAAGGGCTTTGAAATCGGAAAAATCAAAAGCTTCTCTCTTGGTGATGATGACAAGGTTATTGTAAACTTTTATATTTCAGATGATTACAAAAACAAAATTGTAAGAGATTCTATAATCGAAATACTTACCAGTCCTTTAGGCTCTTCTGTTGTTTTCTACCCTGGAAACAGCAATTCCTTTTTGCCGGATAATTCCTTTGTTCCGGAGCGTTCCAGCGAAGAAGCCAAGTCTCTTATTATGAACAAGAGGGTCAGCGTTGTTGAACAGACTGATTCCATCAACACAATTCTTGCTATGGCCACTACCCTTGTCGGCGACATTGATACTCTGGTAAAGCAGATTAACATTGCACTTGAAGGTAAGGAAGACACACCTCTTACATATACAATTACCCAGCTTAATGCAATCCTTACAAATCTGAATCATATTACTCAGGATCCTTCTGGTCTTGTTCCTAAGCTCCTTGAAGATGAAAACTCTCAGGGTTCAATTGCAAATGTTCTTAAGGAGCTGGATACAACTATGGGCGACATTAATAAGATTACAGCTTCTGTAGATTCTAATATGCCTGGCGTTACAATTTTGATTTCGCAGATGCAGTCTCTCTTAAAGCAGATGCAGGATGTAATGGAAGGCCTTAAAAATAATCCTCTTCTCAAAAATGGAATTTCTGAAAAGCCGGAAAAGGAAAATGCCACACCTAAGCTTAGGGAGGATAACTTCTAATGAAAAAAAGTTCACTGTATCTTGCGGCAAATTGCGGTCTGCTTTTAATTTTTCTGATCAGCGCCAGTTTCTCTTTTGCCGCCTGCTCTTCCGGTCCTAAGCGACAGATGTTTGTTACCACCGTCCAGGATTCCTGCAAGAACACTATTGAAGCGGCTAATTCCTGCATTCTGAATGGAAACTATACTCAGGCGGAGGAGCTTCTGGAAAAGGCCCGCATTCAGGCTGTTTCAATTGATAATTATGATCTGATCCTTTCTGTAGCTCTTGCTCATGTGAGTCTTTATCTTTCTTACAATCCGCCGGAGACTGGAAAGGCAAAGCTTTATGTTGAACAGGCTTATCAGCTTACTCCATATACCCGTAATACTAAAGAGAGCGAGCTTTTATGCGCTATGTCCGAGGCCCGCATTCTGATTGCTCAAAATGATGTTCAGAATAATCACAAAGACCTTATAGAAAAAATTGATGACGCAAAAAAGGTTTTCAAGGACAAGCCTTATAATCATGCCCAGTGCGACAGCATTCTTGGTGATATTTACAGATTAAGCGGACACTACAAGGATGCGGACAAAATTTACAACGAGGCTGTAAAGCTTTTTACTGATAATCAGTATCTTTCTGAAATTGGAATTACCTGGTACAAGATTGCCCAGAACCATTCTCAGTCTGGAAACTCAAAAGAAGCGCTCAAGGCTTTGAACAACGCAATTTACTATGACCGCTGCGCCGAAAACTCTATGGCTCTTGGCGCCGACTATTACATCAAGGCTGTAATCTTACTTAAGGAAGCTGATTCTGCCGCAAACAGAAACGAAGCAAAAACTGCTCTCTGGCATTCTGCAGAAATTTACGCTGCCGCAAATATGAATGAGCTTGCAGAAAAAAGTCTGGACCTGCTGAGGACGCTGGAATAATCAAATAAACTGAGAGCAGTCGGAAAATTGTCGGGGAATCGTCGGGGCAGGAAATGAACATTCTTTCTATAAATAATCTTTCTAAAATCGGGCGGGAAAAGCCGCTTTTTACCGGTGTTACTTTTGGCATTCAGGAGGGCGAAAAGGCTGCCCTGATTGGCCGTAACGGAACCGGTAAGTCTACCCTGCTCGCGACAATTGCGGGAGTGCTCGTGCCTGATGAAGGCTCGGTTGTAATTAATAAAGAGGCGGGCCTTTCTTATCTGCCGCAGACTCCCCTTTTTGATGCCGAGGATACGATCCGCGAGCATATTTTTAAGAATAATTCTCCTAAGCTGGCGGTAATCCGGGAATACGAGGAAATCTGTGAGGAAATGGCAGGTGCCGGAGACATACCAGGCTCGGGGCTGCAAACCCGCTATGAACAGATTATGCATAAGATGGACAGCGGAGACCTGTGGAATTACGAAGCGCAGATCAGCTCTATTTTAAGCACTCTGGGAATTACGGATATGAACCGCCGTATGGGAACGCTGAGCGGTGGTATGTGCAAAAAGGTTGCCCTTGCCCAGGTTCTGGTTGAAGACACAAAGCTTCTTTTGTTAGACGAGCCTACCAACCATCTTGATATTACTACTATTTACTGGCTGCAGAATTATCTTTACGACACAAAACGTTCTGTTCTTATGGTAACCCACGACCGCTGGTTTCTGGATGCAGTCTGTACAAATATTTACGAGCTGGCCCGTAACCGCCTTAAGCTTTACGAGGGCAACTACAGCCAGTATCTCGAAAAAAAAGAAACAGAAGCGGAGATTGAAGCAAACACCGAGCGCCGCATAGAGTCTGTTCTCCGCTTTGAACGCCAGTGGCTGCTGCGAGGCCCCTGCGCCCGTGGTACAAAAATCAAAGCCCGCATTCAAAGAGATGAGCAGCTGATAAACCGTGAAAAATTTAAGGCCGACAAGGGCTTTACTTTTGAAGTAAAGGGAAAGCGGCTGGGCGGTAAGGTTCTCGAATTACATAATATAAGCAAAAGTTTTGATGAACTTATAATCAATAATTTTTCTTATACCTTCACCAAGGGGCAGAAAATTGGAATCTTCGGCGACAACGGAAGCGGCAAATCTACCTTTCTCAACATTGTTACCGGGCAGCTGGCGCCGGACAGTGGTTCTGTAGTTGTGGGCGTAAATACTAAGTTCGGCTATTACACTCAGAACCCGACCTTTACTGATACTAACTTAACCGTCCTTGAATACATAAAAGAGACCGCTGAACACATGACTCTCAACAAAGGCAAAAAAGAAGTGAGCGCAAGCCGCTTCCTTGAAGAGTTCGGCTTTGAAGGAAAGATTCAGCATTCACCTGTGAGCAGTCTCAGTGGCGGTGAACGCAAGAAGCTTTATCTTGTAAGACTTTTGTTAGAGAATCCTAACTTTCTTGTGTTAGATGAGCCTACCAACGATTTTGATATTTTTACGATGAACATTCTCGAGCAGTTCCTTGAAGGCTATGAAGGCTGTCTGCTGCTTGTGAGCCACGACCGTTACTTTATGGACAAAACTGTGGATAGTCTTTTTATTATGGAAGAGGATGGGAATATAAGCGGCTTTGTTGGAAAGTGTTCGGAATATATTGAGTATCGCGAGGAGTTAAAAAAAGAAAATAAGGAAGGGGAAAGTCTTCCCCACGTGCGAGTTTCCGAAGGAAACTCGGTAGTGAGCGGCAGCGAACGTACTCCCCCTTCTGCGGGGGATACCCCCGCAACGCCCCCTGCCTCATCTCAAAAGAAAAAACTTTCCTTCAAAGAGCAGAAGGAGTTCGAACAATTAAACGAAGAAATCCCGGCACTGGAAGCTGAACAGAAAGCTCTCGAAGCAAAAATGTCTTCAAGCGATTTTGACGAGGTTCGCGCCGCCGGAGACCGCTACAAGGAAATTGACGCTCTGCTGGCAGAAAAATATCCGAGATGGGAAGAACTGGCGGAGCGGGCTTAGGCTTAGGCTTCTTCCGCGGCGGCTTTTACATCTTCCATGGTGAACTGGGCGCGGCCGGCCTGGCCCGCCAATAAGGCGGCGGAGTTCAGCACGCTTTCGATTTTTGCACAGGAATAACCGTTGAAGAGGCGGGCCAGAGCTTCCGGACTACACTCGGCTGCCGGTGCTTTTCCGCGGGTGTACATTTCTACCAGCTGACGGCGGGCTTCTTCGTCCGGATAAGGCACTGTAAGCTTTGCATCAAAACGGCCGGGACGAATCAAGGCCGGGTCCAGAGCTTTTATACTGTTAGTTGCCGCTATCACAAGCACTCCCTTGCTTGGCTCAAAACCGTCGAGTTCGTTGAGGAGCGCTGTTACAATTCTTGTATTTTCAGTTTCAATTGCGGAGCCGCTGTAATTTCTTACGGTTCCAATTCCATCAAACTCATCAATAAATACAATACAAGGCGCACGACGACGAGCCTTCCTGAAAAGCAGCTTAACCTTAAGAGGTCCAATCGCCATAAACATACTTTCAAAATCAGTTGCCTTGGCAGGAATAAAATTGATTTTCGCCTCACCTGCCAGAGCCTTAGCAAAAAGAGTTTTTCCATTTCCAGGATCGCCCTCCAGAAGGATTCCCTTTGGCATTCTGATGCCTCGCTTTGCATACTCGGCAGGCTTTTTCATAATCTCCATCACCTGCACCATATCGCGTTTAAGCTTATCCATGCCAACTACATCATCAAACTTAACGCCGGTCTTGTGAACAACCTTGAAAGTGTTCGGAGAAATAAATTTTCTGAAGGCAATAAAAATCACACCAAAGAAAAAAAGATAAAAAATCAAATCAAAAATCAGAGAAAGAATTTCAGTGCCGTCTTTTGCTACACTTACTGAAATCCCCCTCTTCATCAATTCTTCTGCAAGAACAGGAGACTGAGGATTATCAGTTACAAAGGTGTTTTTTGCAGAGCCATCTGCAGAAGTTTTTTCAAAGTAAATTTTCTCACCTTCAAATTTAACGCTGCTTATTTCATCACGCTCAACACTCTGCCAGAATTCCTTATAGCTGATTTTTTCGCCACGACTTCCAAAATAATCCCATGAAAAATATGCGGCAGCACACAATACTGCTACAATCAGAATTGCAAAAAATTTCTTATTGAGTCTCATATTTATAATTTATCTCTACATTAATCGTTTAGCTTCTGTTGTTGCTTCTCTTAACTCGACGGCAATTTCCCTTGTAATTTCACTTTCGCGGGCACGCCACTTCCAGTTATGTCCAACAGAAGAAGGAGTGTTCATTCTGCTTCCAATTCCAAGACCAATCAAATCCTGCATTGTAAGAATACAGACAAAAGCCTTACTGCTTAGTGCAGCTTTCATCATTGCTTCACGCAATTGTGACTTATCCTTGAGATTGAAATATTCCATTGCATTTTGGATTTCCTGAGGATTTGCAGTTTCAACCCAGCCATTAATCGGTTCATTATCATGTGAACCTGTGTAAACAATACTGTTCACAGGATTATTTTCCGGCAGGTATGAATTAGCTTTGTTTCCATCAAAAGCAAACTGAATAACTTTCATTCCAGGATAGCCGCATTCTCTGAGCATCTTATGAACTTTCTCAGTCAAAAAGCCAAGATCTTCCGCAATGATTGGAACCTTTCCAAGTTCCTTTTCAAGCTCTTTGAATAATTTTGCTCCAGGACCTTTTCGCCATTTTCCTTTCTTTGCATCCGATGAACCATATTTAATAGTATAGAAAGATTCAAAGCCACGGAAATGATCTATTCTAAGAATATCGTAAATTTCAAGGCTTGCTTTGATTCGCTGCTTCCACCATTTGTAACCAGTTGATTTTAACTTTCTCCAGTTATAAACAGGATTTCCCCACAGCTGGCCCAAATCCGTAAAGGCATCTGGAGGACAACCGGCAACCTCTTTAGGAATTCCATTTTTGTGGAGTCGGAAATTTTCAGGATGGGTCCAGACATCTGCACTGTCGGCTGCAACATAAATTGGAATATCACCAATTATGCTGATATCATTTTTTGCTGCATAAGCACGAAGATCGCCCCACTGCTTAAAGAAGAAATACTGAAGCATCTTATAATATTCAATTCTATGACTGCATTTTTCAGTCCATATTTTTACAGCATCTGGCTCACGCATTCGGATATCCTCTTCCCATTCAAGGAAGGCAATTCCATTATGGGCATCTTTTACAGACATAAAGAGTGCATAATCATCAAGCCAGAAAGAATTCTTTTCACAAAAAGCTTTATAATCAGAAGGAATTTTCTTTTCAAAGTAATTCTGGATTTTTTCAAAAAGTTCATGTCGTTTGATATAAAGCATACCAAAATCAACACTTGTTTCATCCGAGCCCCAGTTAATTCCTTCATAATCTGATTTTGCAAGATAACCATCTTTTTCAAGTAAATCAAAATCTATAAAATACGGATTTCCTGCAAACGTTGAAAAACTCTGATACGGAGAGTCTCCATAACTTGTCGGACATACCGGAAGAATCTGCCAGTAAGTCTGTCCAGCTTCCCTCAAGAAATCTACAAATTTATATGCATTTTCACCAAGAGTACCAATTCCATAAGGACCTGGTAATGATGAAATGTGCATAAGAACACCACAGCCTCTTTCTTTAAATCCTTTTCTTTCCATAATTACTATTATACAACACATTTTTGATTTTTTCACGCAAAGTCGATATAATCGTAACACTATGTTTAAACCAGAATTAATTAATTCACTTAAAACTTACAATTCGAAAACTTTTGTAAGTGACCTTATCGCGGGTGTGATTGTTGGAATCGTTGCGCTTCCACTCGCCATTGCCTTCGCCATTGCTTCAGGTGTAAATCCTGCAGCAGGCCTTTTTACTGCAATCATTGCAGGTTTTTGTATTTCTGCCTTTGGCGGAAGCCGTGTTCAGATTGGTGGCCCTACAGGTGCTTTTGCGGTAATTGTTTACGGTGTTGTTGCTCAGTACGGTTTGAGCGGACTTGCAACTGCCACTGTTATGGCCGGAATCATTTTGATTCTTCTTGGTGCCTTTAAAATGGGTGGTCTTGTAAAGTTTATCCCTTACACAATCGTTACAGGCTTTACTGCCGGTATTGCAGTAACAATTGCGGCAGGCCAGCTTGGTGACTTCTTTGGTCTCCGCCCTGATTTTTCTACTCCAATGATGATTCTTGGTGAAGAGTATTCAAAGATGCCAGGGGACTTCTTACCGAAGATTATTGTTTACGTTCGTTCGGCTGCTACAATCAACTGGTACTCTTTTGCAATGGCAGCAATCTGCCTTGCATTCATTTTCATCTGGTCTAAGTTTATTAAAAAGATTCCAGGAAGCTTTGTTGTAATTATTGTTGCAACTGTAGTAAGCATCATTCTTGAAAAAACCGCAGGCCTTCACACTGATACAATCGGACAGTTTGCAGACGGCTCTCAGCACTTTGTAATTCCTAATACATTGCCAAAGCCACAGTTGCCTGCCCTCAGCATTAAGACAATTACTACTCTCTTCCCTACTGCAATTTCAATTGCTGTTCTTGCCGCAATTGAATCTCTGCTCAGTGCTGTAGTTGCAGACGGTATGATTGGTACAAAGCATGATTCTAATACTGAACTGATTGCTCAGGGTATTGCAAATATTGCTTCTCCACTCTTTGGCGGAATCCCAGCTACTGGTGCAATTGCCCGCACAGCTACAAACATCAAAAACGGAGGTAAAACTCCTATTGCCGGAATTATCCATGCGATTACACTTTTGATTATTCTTTTGTTCGCTGGTAAATATGCTGCATATATTCCAATGGCTGCCCTCGCAGCAGTATTGATTAATGTTGCATGGAACATGGCCGGATTCCCTGCTATCCGTTCACTTCTTAAAGGTCAGAAATCTGATATCTGTGTTTTTGCAGTTACCTTCCTGATTACAGTATTCATTGATTTGACAGTTGCAATTGAAGTTGGTCTTGGATTTGCAGCCTTCTTCTTTATCAAGAAGATGATTGATTTGTCTGAAGTTCAGAATCAGAGAGAAACTCTTACAGGTGGTATTAAGGTTGATCAGCCAGCCGAAAACCTTGATATTCCAGAAGGAACCTTTGTTTACGAAATTGAAGGTCCTTTGTTCTTTGGAACTGTCCGCAAGTTCGAGCTTGCTACTGAGCGTGCACGTACTGACTGTAAGTATCTTGTTCTCCGCATGAGAAATACTATTTATCTTGATGCAGGTGGAATTAAGGCTCTTGAGCAGTGTAAAGCAGCTTGTGACCGCAAGGGAATTACTATTGTTATCAGCGGTATTCATACACAGCCTTATCTGCTGCTGGAAAAGTCGGGCATGGCAGATAAGTTAGGAAGAGAAAATATTTTTGATAATATTACGGATGCATTAAATCATTGTAGAAAATAAGTTTGTGCCCTCTCACTTCCTTTTATAAAGGACGGAGGGGCGGCCGCCGGTTTCGTAGTTGATGTCGGAAACAATTTGTCCCTTTTCTTCCAGGTAGGTCAGATAATGGCGGGCTGTAACGATTGAGATTCCAAGCTTTTCCGAAACCATATCTACGGTCTGCCAGTTGTTTTCTTTTTTCCAGTAATCCTGAATCATTAATAGAGTTTTTTTCTGAATACCCTTTGGCAAAAGCTCCTGCTCATCTGAACTTCCACCAGCTGCTCCATTCGAAATCATACTGTCAATACTTGACTGATCCAGAACTGCATTCTGTTTAAGAGCCGTATATTTGGAAACAAATTTTTCCAGTGCCACCTGAAATCTGTCGTAGGCAAAAGGCTTAATATGATAATCAATGACACCAAGATGCATAGTCTGTTCTATAGTAGATGAATCATTAGCGGCAGTTACCATAATCACTTCGGAAGAAACTTTTTTCTCTCGAATCTTTTTCAAGGTTTCAATTCCGTCCATATAAGGCATAAACACATCAAGGACAATTAAATCAACTTCAGCCTTATCCAGATAGTCCAGTGCTTCCTGCCCGTTTTTACAGATTGACGCTACCTCAAATTTTGGATTCTTGTTAACGTACTGTTCATTTATCATTGAGACCATCGGGTCATCTTCTACAATTAAAACCTTATAAGCCATCTTTTCCTCACACGTTATTTAAGGTTACCATAAAACAGGTACCTCTGCCAATCTGTGATTCAAATGATATTTTACCCCCCAGACTTTCAACAAGAAGCTTGGTATGAAAAAGCCCAACTCCCCTTCCTTCGCCTTTTGTAGAAAATCCGTTTGCAAAAACATGAGGCTTATCTTCTTCGGAAATTCCGCAGCCGGTATCCTGCACAGTAAGCAGAAGAGAGCCCGGCTTTGTCATAACTCCAAAATGAAGTTCATTCTGCCCTGTAATTCCATTAAGTCCCGTGTTCTTCATGTTCATTGCATCAAGAGCATTATCAATAAGATTGCCGGTAATTGTGATAAGAGCCTCAGAAGGAATATTCACATCCGCAGAAGCAAAGTGCAGATTATCATCAAGAATAAATTTTACATTGCACTCAGAAGCCCGGGCAATCTTACCAATCAAAAGGGCCGCAAAAGAAGAATTATCAATTGCGTTCATAACCTGGCTGATTATCTCTCTTTGAATAATCGAAATATTTTCTATGTAGGTCTGAGCCTTTTCGTATTCTCCAATCTGTATAAGCCCGAGAATTACATGAAGCTTATTTGTAAAATCATGATTATTTGCCCGCATGGAATCTACCAGGAATTTTGTTCCCTCAAGATCCTCTGCAAATTCCAGAAACTGTTTTTTGATTTTTTTAGAAAGAGTTACGCTGATGGCAAGCTCAATCAGAATCGCCCCCAGTGTAACAACGAAAAACAAAAGAACCGTTCGGATGGTAACCACACGCATAGAGGTTCTGAGTTTGATAATCATGATAAAGCCTTCGTAAGTACCGTCTTCAGCGTAGATTGCAGAATAGGTACGACGTTGGGGACCAGAAGGACCGCTGGTATTTTCCGTAAGAAAGTCCGAAGACATCAGATTAAAATCAGGATGGCTTCCATCAAACTGAGTACCAATCAGCTCGTGATGTGTATGATAGATTCGTTCATTTTTTTTATCGACGATTGAAATGACATCGATGTCCGGCAGGTCTTCTACAATAGAATCCATATAGCTTATGAATTCCTGACGTTCCGTATTTTTTTCGAATTTATAAAGGCGGGTTACAAGCTCTGAAGTATCCTGCAGCGACTGGTCAAAGGCCTTTTCATTGGAAGACACATTAATAATGATACCACCCACTGTAAGCAGAATCGTAATTCCAATAATCAGAGTAAGCTGGTTACGCTGTATTTCTTTACGCAGGACATAAAGGCTTTTTCTGCTGAAGGTAGTTTTCATGTTTACAGTATAGCAGAATATAGAAGATTAAGGGACTTTTGAAAGTAAAAAAAATTTTGAAAAGAAAAAATATTTTTAAAACTTTCTAAAAATTGAATTATTTTTTCCCTGCATTATTATTAAGCCATAATACAAAACGAGGTAAAAAAATGGAATCTGCACATCTATTTGAAGCACTTATGCTGGTTTGCTTTGGTTTTTCGTGGCCCTTGAACGTAATCAAAGCCTATAAAGCACGAACCACAAAAGGCACAAGCCTTGCCTTTATCTTTCTGATCATTACAGGCTATCTTGCCGGTATTTCGGCTAAGTTTCTGAATCACCAGATTAATTACGTACTTGCAGTTTACTTTCTGAATCTTGCAATCGTAATGGTAAACGTATTTGTTTACATAAGGAATAAGGCACTGGATAAACAAAACGCAAAAGCATCTGCCGGTGAAGTTGAGCTTAGAATCACAAACCAGCAGATTAAAAATATAAATAAGGAAAGTACAAAGGAGGAAATTATGAACTATACTTATTCATTAGACGAGGTTATTTATCCAAAGGTTGCAAATGCAAAAGAAGAAAAGAATGCCGTAATACTTTTTGGCGGATCAACAGACAAAAAGCTTCCGGTACAGAGTCTTGCAAAGGAATTCAACTTCAACTTTAAGCTTTACAATAAAAGCCAGGATGACTTTACTCTCGCTCTAGCTACAGACTATTTTAAGTTCGCAATTTCCCCACTCGCTCCGGAAGGAATTCTTCTTCATCTTGGAAGTAAAGATATTGACAGCTTCAAAAAGAGCAGCGAAAGCTTTGACACAAATTACCTCAAGCTGATTTCAGAAATTAAGTCTTATAACAGCAAATGCCGCATTGCCCTCATCTCACTCAACAACCCGACAGGCAACAAAACCATAAACGAAATGAACCGCCACATTAAGGCAATCGCAGCGTCAGAAAAGTGCAGCTTTGTAAACCTTGATAACGCAAAGCTCTGGAATCCTGCCGCAACAAAGGCTGCCGTAGACTTTGCCTACAGCATGGGCTTAAAAACAAGAAAGCCGCTCGGTGATGTAGCAGAAATCCTTTACAGTTACGCTTATAATAACTTTACAGAATACGCACCAGTTCAACACCTGGTAGGCTAATTTTGTGCGGGGTGGTGTGCAGACCGCAGGTCTTACGCACTTAGTGACCTTGCCACCACCCCACTTTTATTCTAAAATATCCTCATGGCAGACAAGGATATCAAAAACGAATTCAACGACAAAACAGT
>JAEEGK010013777.1_pt1 | contig 18169 bp, 10 predicted proteins | sample 8958771 | NCBI WGS metagenome assembly JAEEGK01 (sample SAMN16246547, study PRJNA631951) | gut metagenome | biome: gut microbiome; feature: rumen; material: SC-attached | host: Bos | place: Iran: Karaj | collected 2018-10
AAATAAATGTATAAATTATAAAATCAATGTTAATACATATTTTTTTATTTTATTCATATAAATAATACTCATCCTAAAAAATAATAAAAAACAAAAAAAACCCACTCTAAATAATGATTGACTTTTAATTTAAAAATGTATTTAATTGAATATTTCTTTTTTATGTAATGAATAAATAAATATGTCAATTAAATTTATATTTTAATTTTCATCAAATTATTTTCTGTTATATAAATAAATATAAAAAATTTAAAGGTTTAAATATCAAATGCTGTAAAATAATTGTAATAAAAATATTTAATTAAAAATCAATTAAAAAATAATATAAATTAAATCATTATTTAGATGTTATTAATACAGCTTCACTAAATAATTTAATTCCTTTATCTTCATTTGGATTAATAAAATCTTTCATATATTGATTTTTAGTATTCTCATTTAAAATTGTTTCTAAATAAATATTAGGATTAATATACAAAAAATTATTTTTTTCACAATATTCTTTTAAAGATAAACTAAATTCTTCATATAATTGTTTCTTTTCATTTCCATGAACAACTGTAACTGTGTCATTAGATAAAGACATCCAAGGAGAAATTAAAACAATTTTACTATTTAAATTAGATTTTTTAATTAAATCAACAATTTTATTTATTTCCACAATAAATTCATTTTTATTCATTGCACAAAATTCATGATTCCTATATCTTATATCATTTGTTCCTATTCCAATTATATATAATTGTGTTTTTGACTCTAAAATATGATTCTTAAAATTTATTAAAATATTTTTAGTTGTATATCTTCCTTTTGAAATATTTATAATTTTTTTATTATTAAAACTATTTATTAAAGGTTCAAACCATGGATGAAAATTATTTAAAGTACCTTCTGTTATACCATCTCCAATAAAAGTAATATTTACTGAATTATTTATTAATTTATATAATTCTTTATTTTTATATTTTTCAACTGTTTTCTTAAAAATACTTTCAATATAAAAAGTATTATTAATAAACACATAATTTTCCTGAGCATCATATAAAGGAACTTTTTGTCTAATTATAATTTTTGTTGTTAATTCTTGAACATCCTTTATTCTTTTCATTTCATTTTCATTAATTGTTTCATTAAAAATATCTTTAGATATAATATTATAAATAGGTAAAGCTCTGAAATAACCATTTCTTAATTGTTGAGTATACATTGGAATAATGCTACTTCCAATAACTTTTTTAGTTTTTTTATCAATATATAAATCAATTATAGAAGTAGCATCTCCATTATTTTTAATATATGAATTAATAAAATTACCAGGACAATTAATAATAATTGTTTTATTATTATTAACATATTCAATTGGTTGAACTGCTTGAGAATGAGCTCCTAAAATTATATCAACTCCTAAATCTGTAAATATTTTATTCCATTTTTGTTGAAAAGTATCAGGTTTGTGTGAAAATTGTGACCCATAATGTAATAAAACTGCATTTAATCTGCTCCTGATTTTTTTGCTTTTTTAACATCATCTTTAATTTTTTCAAGCATTTTTTTATAAAGTTTGTTTTTTTTTTCAGTTGGAATAAATGATGTTAAATAATTAAATTTCTCATATAATTTAATAACTGAATTATAATTCACAAACTGAGTATATGCTAAAAATGCAATTTTAACACCCTTAATATTTAAAATTTGTAATTCTTTTTTCTTTTTTTCTTTATCATTCCTATAAGAGCCTATATGACTAATATTATATTTATCTAAAATATCAAGAGTCCTCAAGGCTCCTTTAATTCCTTTATCTAATAAATGTTCATTTGAAGTAGTAACATAATTAATTCCTGAATTTTTAATGGCACTAACAAATTCATCAGGGAAATTTAAATATAATGAAATTCCATCATTATAATTACTGTTAGAATAATCTTTTATTCCTCCACCTGCAGTTGGTCCTTCAAATACACCAATTGATAAATCACTTTTATGAAAATGATCTTTTGTATATTTAAATATATCGTTAAAATCATATTTTTTAGTTCTTTCATTATATGCTGAAATAATTTGCTGTTTTAATAACATTAAATCTCCTATATATGAGTTCCTAATTGAAGAATTTAATTGTTGCTTTAATTCATTTGTTAATATGTTAGTAGTATAATATTTTATATTAATAGGAGGAGATTTTCCTTGAATTTTATTTTCAGGTTTTTTTTTTGCAGGAGATTTTTTCACTAAATTTTTTTTCACAGGTTTTTTATGAATTATTTTTGGTTTTAATTTTACAATTATTTTTCTCTTTTGAGGCTTTCTATTTGGAGACTTTCTATTTATTTTATTTTTGATAGGATTTAAAAGTATAATGAAAAATAAAATACATAAACAGAAAAATCTTATAGTTTTACCTGATTTTGTGTTTTTTGATAAATTAGTATAAATATAATTAATAAATTTAGACATTTTTTGAGTTATAAAGTCATTTCCAAATACAATCATTATCAATATGGTTTCAATAAATCCATAATAAAATATTTTATTGACAGTTAAATTTGGTCCATAATGATCTCTAAAAAATATAGGAAAAACTCGATGAAATAAATAAATATATAATGAATTTCTTCCAGCCATTGTAAAAAATGGAATTTTTCTATTAGGCATTGCCAATAAAAGTGAAAATAACATAAAAAATGCAATTACAAAAAGTAAAAATCTTTTTTTAATGTCATAAAAATTCCCATATGCACTCATTAAAAGATCACCAACACTAAAAACAAAAATTTTATTTCTTATACAATAAAATACTCCTGAATGCAATAATATAAAAAATATACAAACTTGGATTATTTTAAGAGGAGAACTAATTATATTTAAAATATCTTTAAATTTGTCTTTTGGTAGTAAATATCCTAAAACAAAGAAAGGAAAAAAAGCTATAGTTCTTCTAATTGAAAAAATATTATCCGAAAATGCAGATGAATAACCATTAATTAAAGCTAAAGCAAAACATTTTAATATAATAGATTTTTGATTTTCAATATCAACATAAATAATTATTATTCTCCAAAAAATAAGTGATAATAAATACCAATAAGAATAATATGGATTTAAAAACTTTAATTTTTCACCATTATAAAAATACATGAAAATCATCATTGAAGTATTAAAAATAAAATAGTGAATTACTAATTTAAAAAGAGATTCTTTACTTTTTGCATTATCTGATTTACTAAAAAAACCAGAACAAAAAATAAAAGCTGGCATATGAAAAATATATAGAAGAACAAATAATTGAGACACTAAAGTTCCTTTTTTATTCCCTAAATAATAATATAAATAATGAGCAAAAACTACAGTAAAACTTAATATACCTTTATAATTATCCCAAATATCATCTCTTTTTTTAATTGTTGGTTTATTTTCTTTTGAAAGTTCAATTGAAGAATTAACAGGAATTTCTTTAAATAAACTTTCTTCTTCTTTATCTTTCATGTTTCAAATAATTACTATTTATTTTTTCTTTTTTTATTTTTTATAATTGCTCATAAAAAATATTATTCAATATATAATCATTATTAAAATATTTAAGTTTATTTTTCATTATATAAGTAAATTATATTTTTATATTTTTTGTTTATTATGAAAAAATGTGAGAGGTAGCCAATTATTATTTTTTTCCCAATAAAGAATAATTGAATTTAAAGATTTAATAATTTCAATAGAATTAATTTAATTTATAAAAATTATTTTCTTTTTTAGATTTAAAATGAAAAAATTGTTGGATTAAAAATCAATTAAAAAATCAATAAATAATTAATCTATTTAGCATTAACTAAAGTTTCAAAAAAATCTTATCCTTATTCACCCAAAAATTCAATTTCAATCAAAAGAAATAAAATCTATAAATACTAAAACTCAATTGGAACAATAACAAACAATATTTTTTTAATAATATTATAGTTTATATGAATAAGATTAAAAAATAAATTTTAAAAGGATTTTTAAAAAAAATGATTTGTGTATAAAACATTTAATATATTATCATGAATATTTTAAATCTTTTCATAAAAAATGTTTAATTATAAAATTTAAAAAATAAAAAGAGCAATGAAACAATTAGGAATGATTTAATTATAGGGATTTCACAAAATCAAACAAATAGTAATTGTAATAATATAAATATTTTTAAAATCTATAACATTAAAAAAAAATAAATTAAATATTGTTTTAAATTAATTTAAAAGTGAATGATCTTAAATGACATTGATAATATAAGAAATGGCTCAAGATGAATAAATGTTTATAATATTAATCTACTTTTAATATTTAAATCAATTAAAGGTTTTTCCAATTTAAAATATTTCAAAAAATTATTTTAAATATTTAATCTAAAGATTTTAATTTTTATATTTTTCATCGATACCAACAACTTCAACTTTATTATTATCATTATTATTTTTGATATTATTATTTCCATTAGTATAAAAATTATTTGTTCCAAGAACTTTAGTAGTTTTTCTTCCAAAAACTTTACATATAATAAAAATAATAATACCAAAAATAATGGCAATAGCAAAACCAACTCCAATCCAAATTCCAGCTCTTTTAATTTTATTTGAAGTTGGATCAACATCAAAAGAATAATATCTATTATCATAACAAACTCTATATTTCCATTCATTATTACTATCATAACCAGAACAATCTTCCCTTATTGATAAAAATTCATATAATAAACCACTTTTTTTCACAGTACAAATTAAATTTGGATTAGTTCTATTTAATTTAGATAATAATTTATATGAAGAACCTTCATCAATCAATATATCTCTAAAATAATTTGCTGAATTTTCAATTCCGGCGACATAATCACTTCTTGCAATTATTGAAATTGAAGATGCAGTAGATGAAGATATACTTAAAAGATAACTGTAACCAATTTGAAACACAGGAACACTTCTACTTAACATATAAATTTTTTTACTATCAAAAATATATGTAAAATAACTATATTTATCTGTTACAATATTATCAACAGAAATATCCTTTTGAGTAACAAAAACATGATTATATTTTGGAGTTAATTCAAAATCTTTACTTGCATATAATTCAATTAATATTTCATTAATATTTTGATTAGGATGATTATCAACAACAATTCCAACAAAATATGAAGAATCTCTATTAGTATTATCATATAAAACATAATCAAATTTAGCTAAATAAGGATGAGTTAAATTATATGAATATGGTCGTCCAAAATTTTCCATATTCGAAGTATCATATATGATTAAACCATTTGAAGTTATTGCATAAACACTTCTTGAGTTTACTAAAATATCTAAAAAATTACCATCTATTGAAGTATATGATTCTGGATAATTTCTATTATACCATCTTAATTCTTGATTTGTTGAAATAAAATAATATTCATTATTATAACTTATTTGAGTTATCTTTTGATTGTTTTGTAATTTTATTATTGTTTGGAAATCCACTGATATTTTATATACTGAATCTACAACTAATAATATATATATATCATTTGTCTCGGTTATTGCAAATAACATTTGATCATCTGTGAAATAAGGATCTGAGAAAATTAAATTTGAAAATTGAACTCCATAAGCTTTATTTGTTGAAGGAATTTCAGTTTCGCTGACTTTTTTATTTTGATTAAAAGTAAAAACTTTTAAATAACCATTTGAATCTAATCCAAAATTAATTCTAGCTCCTGAAACTATATTTTTATAATTAAAAGAAAAAGAACTATAATCAAAAGTAGGTTTGTTATTATTGTAAGTACAAGTTAAATCATAATCTGATATATTACTTGGTTCTGTTGTTCCAAAATTATAACTTAATGCAGAATCAAAATTTGAATTAACTCTACTTATATAATAATTATTTGGAATAATTGAAGAATCAATATTTGTTTTGACAAAAGTTTTTAAATCACCATTTTTATTATAAAAAGAAACTGTATCAATAACAGAATTAAAAGCTTCATCTCCAAGTCTCATTTCTATATTTTTTTTTTTTGACATTGATATTGTTTCATACATTTTAGCTGAAGAATAATGTTCATAAAATGTTGGATTCATATCATATGGTGGATTTTTTAAATAATTAGAAACTAAGTTTTTATCTTCACTTTCTTCCCCTGAATCTAAGTTTACTACTATTAAGTTTTGACTTGAAAATGAAATTAAGGAAATTATTAAAAATAGGGAGACTATTTTTTCCATTTTTTTTACATAAATCATTTTAAAAAATATATAAAAAAATTAAAAATTATTAAATTTACCTATTTTAGGTTATCGTTTTATTTGAATTCATTTCATCATTTTTTTATATGAAAAATATTCTGGGGTTTTTTCCTTTTTTTCTTTAGATTTATCCTTTTTATGATTGTTAAATTCCATAAATATATTTTCATTAAAATTATATTTATCATTTATTAAATCTTTTTTATTTTTATTCTTTTTTTGCGAAGAACTTTCTCTTATTTTTTTCTCAATTTTAACATTAGTATTATTTCCGGATTTCCAATTTATTTTTGTACTTCTACCACTTAAACTTAATTTATTATTATTAATATCAGTTTTTCTTTCAGTATTAGACTTTACTTGGATTTCACTTTCACTTTTATTATTATTTAATTGACCATTATTTTCATTATTTTCACTTGAAGCAATATTTTTAATATAATTAACCTCAGTAATATTAATGATATTATAATCACCAAAATATAATATTTTATCTTTTGTGATATCAAAGCTTTCATTTTTCTTACAATCCTTATCTAAATCAATATCAATACCATTTCCATAATATTTGTAATAAGTATTAATATAATGTTTAACTATAGGACAAGATGATGGTAAAAGAAGACAAGAAATTTCAACAGTTTTACTATGATAATATGCACCATTATCATTTTTATTATTTAAAAATCTTAATTCATTTGCAATTGAAAAATATGATACTGTAAACATTAAAATTTTTTCAATTATTGCATCTCTTAATAATTCATATTTTGGATCTGAATCAAGATCTAAATCATCATATGACATTGCATATAAAAACATTATATTTCCTATATTAAATAAATTTAACCAATCATCATTTTTTATTACTCCTAATATATTTCTTGTTGAAACTTTCATTTTATTATTATTTATAAATGAAATTATTTCTTCTTTGGTATAAATTTTATTATTTATATTTTTCCCATCTTTATAATTATTTGCAAATTCATTGATTGATTTATATAATGAATTGATAATATGTTCATTTTCTTTAATTTTTTCACAAAATATTTTTGTATATTTACTATTATTTTTATTCTTTTCTAATTTAATTTCATTTAAAATTTGTTTAAATAAAAAATAAGTTTTAACAATATTATCTTCACAAATTAAAGCAGCTAATTTTGCATGATTTAAAGCTTCTATATGATTATTATTTTGAGAGTAAGCAGCACACATTTGTAAATGAAATTTAGCACAAAATCTTAATTCTAAAATGAAATCTCCTAATAAAATATTTGATTCTATGTTATTATTTAATATTTTATCTAAAAAAAATGAAGTATTTATTGTTATTTTATGTTTATTTTCTAAATATTTATTAAATAATTCATTCACTTTTTTTAAGTGAACTATACATTTAGGTATGTTTTTTAATTTTTGATAGCAGCATGCTATGTTATGATTTATTATTACTTTTAGTTTTGGATTTTTTATTTGAGTTGAATATTGTTCTAATATATTATTTGCTTCATTTAATAATTCTAAACTTGATGATAATTTTTCCTCTAAGATCATTTGGATACATGTATTATTTATTTCTAAAATTTTTTGAATTATTTCATTTGTTGAATTTGACATTTAAAAATTTTTAATTTTTAAAATTATTTTATTTAAATGTTTTATATAAATATTAATATTTAATTAAATTATTTATTTACTTTCTTTTTTTCATTAATTTTTATCATTATTATTTTAAACTTATCATTAATCAATGATTTCCAGATCTTCTGAAATATATAGTGGAAGAAGCTAAAATAATTATAAAAAAATTTTACTATTTGTATTTTGTGATGAATTATCAGAATTAATAGAATTTGTTTTTCCATTTCTTTTATTTGTATCATGCAATATTTCTGGTATATAGATTTGATTATTAAAATTTGAATTATGAAGATTTGAATTATTAAAATTTAAATTATTTACATTTGGATTATTTAACTTTGAATTATTTATATTTAAATTATTTATACTTGAATTATTTATACTTGAATTATAAAAATTGGCATCATTGAAATTTGAATTATTAACATTTAATTTTGCATTATAAAAATTTTGATTATATAATTTTTGGTTATTCCCCATTATATCTTTTTCTTCTTTAACAATACTTCTAACTAATTCTTTTAAATCATCATTATTCCCATTATTATTATTTTTATAAAATCCATTTTTAAATTTATTATTTTCCTCTTCTAAAATAGCTATTTTAGTATTTAAATAATTTATTTGTTTCATTAACTCATATTTTTCAGGTTGAATGTTTTTTTTTCCTTCATATAAATCTTGAGCGTATTTAGCGACTTCAACTTTTTGTTCTTTAGTTAATAAATTAAAAGGTTCTTCATTACTTTGAGAATAATTACTTAAAAAAAGTAATTTATTTTTTAATTGAGCCCTTTCACTTTCTAAATCATTTATATCTCTTTGTAATATTCTAATTTTAGCTTTATAATCTTCAATTTTAACTCTATCACCCATTTTAATTTTTGAAATATCAATTCCAAAATTATCAGGAACATCTGCCATTTGTCTTAAAATTCTATTTTCACCTAAAACTAATTCCATATTATTTAATAATTCATTCCATTGAATTGTTAATTTTTGATATTCTTGCTCTTTTTTTGATAATAAATCATCTATATTTCTTTGATTATTTATTATATTCTTTGAGTCAAAGTTATTGTTATTAGAATTTATTAATTGTCTTTTTATATTATTATTTTCTTGTTGTAATTTTTGAATATATAATTCATTATCTAATAATTTATTTTCATAAAGTTTTAAATTTTGTTTTAAGGTTTCATTTTCTTTTTGAATTTTTTCTAACTTTTGTTTTTCTTCAAAAATTGCTTCTTCTATATTTGTTCTTAATATTTCTTTGTTATGAGATAATAAATTTGTTTTATTAATCAATTCATTTTTATTCTTATTTGATATATTACTTAATTTAAGTTGACCTATTTTTTCATTTAAAGTTTCATTTTCTTCTTGAAGTTGAGAATTTAACTCTTTTAAACGATGAATTTCCTTTTTTAATTTAATATTTTCTGGTTCTGACATTTTTTTAAAATTTTATTTTTCATCATACAATATTTTTTGAAGATTTTTTGATTTATTGTTTTTTAAAATTAAAAAATGAGTGTGATTATTTATTCTAAAACTCAAAAAGATAATGGGATTTATTCTGTTGGAAATAGGAAAATAAATCATAGTAAAAAAAATAAATTTTATATTCCTGAAGATGATTCTTTTCTTTATCTAAATTTCCAAAAAATGATTGATGAAATATTTTATGATGATTTCTTAAAATCTTTAAAAGAAACAAAAGATAAAATTGATTTAAGAAAAGATAAAAGAGAAAGCAAATTTAAAAAAGATTCTCCTAAAAATAAAAAAGAAACAATGATTAAATATGATGTTAATGATCAGTTTAAAAATGTTGAAAAAATTGATCCTAGAAAACAACTAAGGAGATCAATTAGTGCTATTAATTGTGGTGAAAAACAACATTTTTTTAATATTTTTCAATTAAAATATTCAAAAAATATAACAAGAAGAAAAAAATTTGTAGATACAAAAAATAAAGGTAATATAATTAAAGAATATATAGAAGACAATAAATCTGAAGTAAGTATTAAATATAATAAAATTGATAATGATTATAATAATAGAAATGAAAAAGAAACTATAAATTTAAATAAAAATTGTTTTATTCAAAATAGAAAAAAAAATTTTTTTTCTTGTTTATCTTGTTTATAAAATAACTTTTAAATAATTTAATAAAAAAATTAAAAGATATTTGAATCATATATATATTAAAGGTAAATTAAGTGTATTAAATTTAAAAACATTTTTTAAATAATAATTCTAAATCATATTAAATTAATTTTTATTAAAAATAAATATAATAAATTTAAAAATTTAAAATTAAAATTTTCACATATTAAAATTAAAATTTATATATATAAAATGTCTTCTAAAATACCATATAGAAAAATACCTCTATCAAAAATAGATTGGGAAAAAGATGAAATAGAGCCTCCAATTCTTTTAGAAGAAATAGAATCAGAATTAAGAGAAGCATTAAATAATATATCAGAAGGAAAAAAAATGAATCCACATATAATTCAAAGTGGTTTAAGATCAATTAATTTTCATAAAGAACATCCTGAAATTTATAAAGTAATTGAAGATTTATGTTTAGATTATGATATTAAAGGAAATGATTTATTAACAGATGATATTATTTCATATATAAATTCTCATTTAGGAGATAATAAAACTAGAAATGGAACTAATATTATTTTTGAAAATTTAAAAGACGAAAAAATTGGAAAAATTTCTCCTGAAAGTCTTCAACAAATTATTGAAGAAATAGGAGACAAAATGGATGTTGAAGATGTTAAATATTTAATGCAAACTATTGCTGAACCTTCTAATGATATTAATATTTCTTCTGAAGAAACTTATTATATTATGACTAAGAAACCTGCTGATGTTGTTAAAATCACTTCTCTTACTAAGAATATGTAAAATTTTTATTTAATGATTTTTTTTTTAAGTTTTAAAAACCTTTTTTTATTCTTTTTTAATTTTTTTTCTAATTTTTAAATTAAAATTTATTTATATATTTAATTTGAATTTTTTATAAAATTTAATTAGTTAATTAAAGAACTTTTTTTCATTTTCTGGTTTTTTCCCTGGTTATTTTATTTTCACAATTGAAATTTGTTTTGAAAAAACTAATCAAAATAAAAATTTATTTTAGAGAATATTTGATTTACTTCAAAAATAATTACTTTAATAATGAAAATATTAATTTAATTGTACAAAATTTAAATGAATATTCTTTGCAGAATAAAGGTATTTATTTAAATCAAAAATAAAATGTAGTAATTAATATAAAATTATTCTGAGTATTCCATTTAAGTATTATTTAATATTTTATATTTTTAATGATTTTTTAAAAAGAACAATGATATTTTAAATGATTTAGGAGAATGTGTATTAAAAATAAAATAAAATCTAAAGAAATAATTCCAAACAATATTACAAATATAATTTAGTGTATTAAAATAATTTAATCAATATTTATATTATTTGTTAAAACTCTTTAATTGATATAAATTGTATTTAAAATCATATTTATTTTAATTTTTCATATTTATATTTTATTTAATTAGTCTTTTTCTTTATAATAAAATAAATAATTTTACTTTTCAAATAAACATTTTCAAATTGAAGTTCATTTCAATCTTAAATAATTAAATAATTATTTGATATTTTTTTCAATTATAATGAATTATACATATTTATATATAAATTACTTTAAATTATTAATAAATTAAAAAAATAATTAATAGACCTAATGAAGCAGAACAATATGAATTATAATTTAATTTTATAATATCTCATTTTTTAATATAAAAATAATAGAATAAAGTAAATTATGTAATTTATTTCATTATTGTTTAGACTATTTTTTATTCATTAAGAATCTATATTAATCCTCAGGTTTCCAATTAGTAAACATTTCTTCTTGCTTTTCTAAAGGTAGAGTAAAGAATCTTTTAGTTTTTCCCATTTGATTAATTTCATTCATTTCTTCATCAGTTAAATTAAAATTAAAAATATCAAAATTTTCTTTAATATGTAAAGGATTAGTACTTTTAGGAAAAACAACATTTCCTTTTTGAATATGCCATCTTAAAATAATTTGAACATTAGTTTTATTATATTTTTTGGCTAATTTACTAAAAATTTCCTGATTAATTAAATCTTTATCTCCATGACCAATAGGATACCAACTTTCAATAATAGTACCATAACTTTTAACTTTATTTCTTAAATCATCTTGATTCCAATAAGGATGACATTCAACTTGTAAAACAGCAGGTTTAATTTTACAAACATTTAAAATTTCATCTAAATGTTCATCAAAATTAGAAAGACCAATAGAACGTACTTTACCAGCTTCAACAGCTTTTTCCATTTCTTGATAAGCTTTAACATAATCACCAACTTGTTGATGAAGTAATAATAAATCTAAATATTTTAAATTTAATCTTTCTAACATTTTATCAATTGCATTTGTAGTAATACCTTCACCATAATCAGAAACCCATAATTTAGAAGTAATAAAAAGTTGTTCTCTTGGAATTTTACTTTTTTGAATTGCACTACCAACTCCTCTTTCATTTTGATATGCATGTGCTGTGTCAATGTGACGTATTCCTATTTCAAAGGCTGCTAAACATGCTTTTTCTGTTGCTTCATTTCCTTCTATTTGAAATACTCCTAATCCATATTGAGGTATTTTATATCCTGAGTTTAATTTTAAATATGGTTGATTTGTTTTTGTTTTTGATGTTTCCACATTACTTGAGTCACAACCCATTTTTTTTTATTATAATTTATTAATTGGAGATTTATATATTTCCAAAGAATATATCTTGATGATTTTTTTTTTATTTGTTAATTTTTTTTTTTATTTTTTTGTATTTGCAAATGATGTTTATTATTGAAAAAATTTAAATTTTTAAATTATTGGCAATCCCCTTATAACTTAAATATATTAATGATAATTTTTTTTGGTGTATTTTTTTATAAAATAAACTAAAGAATTAAAATAATCTTCATTCTATATTGTAATTATATAATTATTATTAGTATCAGCATCCTTTAATAAGTTAATTATTATTGATTGAAATAATATTAATTCTTATTGGGTTTTCAATTTCGTTTTTATCTAAAAAATATTATAAATTATCAAATAATATTTTTAATTGAGAAATAAATTTATCTAAATTTTATCTATTAGAAAAATTCTCTCAATAATTTCCATCACTTTCAATTAAATTAAATGATTATTATTTTTATTTTGTTTAAATAAATTTGATTGCTTCTCAAAAAGAAACTTATTTAATTTTTTTTTTTTGATTCAAGGAAAATGAACAAAAATATATTGATTAGGAAGATAATTTTCAAAATAGAAAATTATAACATTTATAATTATTCTTTAATTAATAATATCTTTTTTTAACTCTATTGAAAAAGATGAAAGAATAATTATATAGACGGTAAATATAATATTAAATATCTTTTGATATCTTCAGTTTAAAAAAAATAAAATAATATTTAAAAAAAATATCAAAAACAATTATTTCTAAAAATTAAAAAAGAAATTATATGTTTCCATCATCAAAATAAATAAAGAAAAAGAAAAAATCATATTATGATAAATATTCTTATATTGTTTTGATTTTCAAAATAAAAACTAATAATAACCAAAAATGATGGTGTTGTTAAATTTTAATTCAGAATTAATTAAATTTAAATAAATGTCTACAATATATAAATTAAAATTTAAAAAAATTTTAAAATTGAAATTGGAAAAAAAATATTTAAATAAAAAAAGAAAAGATTGAAAATGAAAATGATTTCAAAAAAATAAAAAAGATCAAAAAAAACTGGATTCAAATGAAAGAAAAAATTGTTTTGAAATTTAAAAAGGAAAGTAAAAATAATGTAGAATTTAATTCCATTTTTTTTTTAAATTTTCTAATATTTATCTATTTTTTTTATAAAGCAATTTTTTCCTTTTTATATTTTTATCAAATCTAAATTTTTTTAAGAATTACCATTATTTACTAAAATATAAGGAATTTAATTTATAAGTAAAAATATATATAGTAATTTTTTTGATGATTTTTTTTTTGATTTTATAAATAAAAAAAAGATATAGATAATTATATAGTATATTTATAATATATTTAACATTTACATAAAAATAATTTAACTTTTTTATTGATTAATATTTAATTTAGGAAATATTATATCTTCTTCTTTTTTATTCGATAAATTTTTAATTTTGACTCTTTTTTCTTTCATGAATTCAGGATGAATATTTAAATCAAAACTATATTCCCTTTTTAAAGAATCCAAAATATCTTTTTTCTGAAATTTCAATTCTTTAGAATCAACTTGAGTATCCTCATCATTAAAAGTACTTCCTTCATCTAAAATTTTATTATTATAATTTTCCTTTTTATTAATATTATTCCCATATAACTTTTTATCATTATTAACTTTCTGATCATTTCCTTTTTTCTTATTAAAATTATTTTTCTCTTTATTATCTTCATTAAAATTATTATTCTTGATTCCAAAACCAATTTGTTTATCATCAAGAGTAGTACTAACAACTAATAATTTTTTTTGTAATTTAGAGAAAATATAATCATCAATAGTTCCAGGACCATATAAATATTTAATATCAACAAAACCACTATTTTGTCCAATTCTATGAGCTCTATCTTCAGCTTGAATCATTAAAGCAGGAGTCCAAATTAATTCAGCAAATACTACTATATTTGCTGATGTTAATGTTATTCCTGTTGATGCTGCATTTATACTTAAAAGTGCTACTTTATAATTTATATCTTCTTGATATTGTTTCACATATTCAAATCTCATTTCTTGTGGAGTTTTACCATCTATTCTTATATATTTTTTCTTTTTCCTTTTTAAAAACTCTTCTATTGAATTTAATACTATTTGATGATGTGCAAATAATAAAAATTTTTCATCAGATTCTAATAAATCACTTATATATTCAATTACTCCTTTTATTTTTGCTAATCCTGATAAAGAATATAAATCCATTACACTTTCGTTATTAATTCCATTATTTACTTTTTCGTTGTTTTTAATTTGGTCTAATATTTTTTTATCAACTTCAATTTCTATTTTACTTCTTCTTTTAGGAGGAAGTTCACTTAAAACATCTTTTTTTAATCTTCTTATCATCATAGTAGATAAAATAAAGTGTAATTCTTTAGTATAAGAAGCTCCTGACCAATTAATTCCAAAAGGAGTAGGTATTGGATCACAATATCTTTTTCCATATTTACCAAAATTATAAAATAAATCTGGTCTTAAAACATATAATGAAGTATACCCTTCCATTGGTTTATTTAATAATGGAGTTCCTGTTAATAATATTAATCTTTTAGCTCTTATTGCTATTGGTATTATTGATTTAGTTCTTTTTGCATCTTTATTTTTTATGCAATGAGCTTCATCTAAAATAACAAAATTAAAATTTTTAGCTTTTAATTTTCCTTTAATATGTCTTAATAAATCATATGATGAAATATAAAATTGACAATGTTCATTTAATTTAGATTTACTAGAATTAATAATTTGAATATATTTTTCTTTTAATAAAAGCCATTTTATTAATTCAGCTTTCCAAGAATATTTCATTGATCCAGGACAACAAATTAAAACAGGCCAATTTTCTTTATATAAATAAGATAAACTTATTGCTTGAATTGTTTTTCCAACTCCCATTTCATCTGCTAGTAAAAATCTACAATGATGTTTAATTCCAAAATTTATTCCTTCTTTTTGAAAAGGATATAAAGAATTTAATAAATGTTTAGGTAACAATTCAATGTGTTTGTTATTTTTCTCATCTGAAGAATAATCTATTATTTCTTTTGTTTCATCATCTTCTGAAATTTCTAATTGAGTATAATTTGTTTTTTTGATTAAATTTAAAGTGAAACCTGGAATTTTTATTATATTATAATCTGAAGAAAATTTATTTAATGATTCCTTTATTTTTTCATAATTTTGAAAAGGAGCTAACCATAATTTCATTTGATCTTCAAAATAAGCGCCATTTGAAATTATTATTTGTTCTATTTCTTCTGTTATACATTGCTCTGGAACAAATTCTATTGATATTGTTAAATTTGATATTATTTGAAAATGAATTCCATTTTTTTTTTGATTTTGACTTAATATTAATGATATTGATTCACTTTCTTCTTCTTTTTCACTTTCACTGTCTTCTATTATATTTTTTGGCTTCTTTTGCTTTTTTATTTTTTTTGGTTTTTCCTTTTCTATATTTGATTTTGGGGATTCATAACTCTTTTGAGTCATATTTGAATTTGGTTTTAAAAGAAATTTTTCCTTTGATGATATTTTTTTATTTGAATTATCACTCATATTTTTTTAAATTTAAATTGTTTTTTATTTTTTTTTATATGAATTGATAAATATTTTTAATTTAATTCATAAATAATTTTAATTATTGGAATAAAATTTGAAAATTTTATTTATTTAAATAGTAAGAAAATCTTTATCTGAGAATTTGGAAGAAAATAATGATGTTCATAATTTGATAATATATAATTTATTAAGTATTTTTCTTTCTCAAGAAATAAATCAAATTATTTTATATTTTTAATACCAAATCATCTAAAAATGTTAATCAAAATAAAAAACATTTTCAAATCAAAAATATATTCTTTTTAAATTTTTGTTGTTTTTTTTATAATTTTGAAACATTATGATAATTAATCTCTTATTCTAATAATTTTTGTTTTTTTAAATATTCATTATTATTGAAAAATTTTTGAAAATAAATCTCATTTTTCTTTCATATTTTTTTGTCTTTTTATTTTAATATTCCTCTTTCTTCAAATTTTTCAAATTCTTTTTTCATTCATTCATCATTAATTTTAAAAATAAAAAAAAAGAACATAATGGAAACATAAAACAAAAAATTACATATATCCTTTAATTTCAATTAATTTCTTTCAATTAAATTTCAATTATATTAAATCCTTCAATATTTATCTTATTAATAAAAATATTTCTTTTAGTAAACGTTGTTCATCTTCTTAATAATCCATTTAAAAAACCTCAAAAAATTAAATAAAATTAAAAAAAACTTTATTTAATTATTCTTAAAAAAATCATATTATTTTATTTATTTTTTTTTTCCTTTTTCTTTTTTACCACCTTTTTCCCCTTTACCACCTTTTCCTTTATTATCAACAACTTTAGCATAAGCAGTTCTACATCTTCCACAATATAATCTATCAGCATGTTCAGCTAAAAAAGTTCCAGGAGGACAAACTTTACACATTTGTTTTAATCTAATTACTTTTTCTCCTTCAACTTTATAATATTTTAATATAGCTAAATTTACTTTTTTATGAACATGTTTTTTTTTTGTTTTTTTTACTTCTTTCTTCTTTTTTTTTCCTTTTGCTCCTCCTTCTAATGATATTATTAAATTTATATTTGAATTTTCTTCTATTAATGTTAATTCACCTGATGTTAATTTTTTCCTATTATATAATAAGGTTTGTTCTTCTTGAGGTATTCCCATTTTAAATTCTATATTTTGTTTTATTTCTTCTACTGTTTTTGCATTACATTCTATTTTCTCTCCTGTTATTGTTTGAATAAAGATACAAACCATTTAAATAATTAATTAATAGATATTTAATATTTATTAATAATCAATTAATGAGTTATTTACAGTTAAATTTTTTTTAAATGAAAATTTAAGGGTATTTAAAAAAAGAATGAAGGTAATATATTATTTTTTCTATAATTGATTTATAAATCATGATTTTATTTTTTGTATTTTGATTAATCAATTTTAAATATTCCTAATTTTACAAGTAAAATCTTTATTTAAAAATCATTTTTCTATAATTAAATCAGTAAATCTCATATCAAAATTTTTATCGTTTATTTATTATAATAAATTCTATTTTAATCATCTCTAAAATTTTTTCCATTTAAATAATAATAATGAAATACATCAAATTAAGAAAAAAAAATTTTTTAATAATAAGGTCTTAATATTTATAAATATTTTTAATTATTATTTGTTTTGTTAAGGAAGAACATTAAATTTAAAGGTATTGATTTCATTCAACTTTTTTTTTAACATCAAAATAACAAAGTTTAAATAAATTTTATGTTTGTTTATTTATTAAATTAAATATTATTTTAATACTCTTGGGGATTGGGGATTGGGGATTGGGGAT